>FWPU01001154.1_pt1 | contig 81515 bp, 81 predicted proteins | sample 2228361 | NCBI WGS metagenome assembly FWPU01 (sample SAMEA103939777, study PRJEB20133) | metagenome | reverse complement strand
CAAGCCAGCGCGAGCAGCGCGACGAGCGCCAGGCGACCGCACGCCGCGGCACGAGCGCCCGCGCCGAGCGCGGGCGGCGCCTCCCGGGCGGCTGACCGCACGGAGCCTGGGGTTCAGCCCCCCAGCACCTCCACCACCTCGACCGGCTCCGCCTTGCCGCGCACCGGCAGGACGAGCCGGCGTCCCAGCTCGAAGCCCGAACCGAGGCGGCTCGCGGTCGCGGCGGAGACCAGGATCGTGGCCCCGGTCTCGCGCGTCAGGCCCTCGATGCGGCTCGCCACGTTGACCGCGTCGCCGACCACACCGTACTCGCTCCGCTCGTCGGGCCCGACCCGCCCGGCGACCACGTCGCCCGTGTGGATGCCGATCCCGATGCGAAGCGACGTGACGCCCTCGGCACGCAGCGACTCCTCGAGCGCCGGAATCCTCTGCACCATGTCGAGCGCCGCACGCACCGCGCGCACCGGGTCGTCCGGATGGGCGATCGGTGCGCCGAACAGCGCCATCACACCGTCGCCGACGAACTGGCGCACGACGCCGCCCTGCGCCTCGACCGCGCTCACCATCTCGGCAAAAAGGCGGTTCACGACGCGGATCAGCGTGTCCGGCGGGGTGCGCTCGGCGAGCGTGGTGAAGCCACGCACGTCCTGAAAGAGGATCGTCACCTCGCGCCGCTCGCCGCCGAGCGGCAGGTCGCCGCGCAGGACGGCCGCCGCGACGTCGCGCGACACGTAGCGGCCGAACAGATCCTTGATGCGCTCGCGCTCCTCGAGGCCCGTGACCATCTCGTTGAACGCGCGCGCGAGAAAGCCGACCTCGTCCGCACGGCGCAGCGTGACCCTGCGGCTCAGGTCGCCGCCGAGCACTGCCCCCATCGCCTGGGCGAGCGTGCGCAGCGGGGCCGCGATGCTGCTCGCGATGACGCCGCCGACGAGCAGCGCGGCGAGCAGCGCGAGCGCGCCGATCGTCGCCACCCACTGTGGCAGCCGCGCGAGCGGGCCGAGCGCCGCGTCGTACGACGCCTGCACGAGGACCGCGAGCGGCCGCGCGAGCTCCGCGTCGAGCGGCACGAGGAGCGAGAGGAAGCGCCTCTCGCCGAGCCGGACGAGGAAGGTCGAGCGCGCGCCGTCGTCCGCAGCGCGCGGCGGCGTGCCCGCGAGCTCGCGCTCCGCGATGCGCTGCGCCTCGGCGCGCTCGTCCTCCGGCCACGAGGACGCGAAGACGTGCCCGGGCGAGAGGAAGCTGATCTCGGTGCCCGTGGTCTCGGCGAGGTGCTGCGCCGTCGCGTCGTCGATCGGTGTGCCGGCGACCAGGTAGCCGATCGGGTCGGGCGCGAAGACCGGCGTCGCCACGACCTGGACGAGCCGCTTCTCCACTTCGGTCAGCGCGACCTGCGCCTCGCCGCTCTCCATGACCCGCGCGACGGGCGGCACCGCCCGCGCGTCGGCACCGGTCGCCACGCCGCCGCCCGCAGCGGCGAGCACCTGACCTTGCTCGTTGGCGATCCACAGCAGCTCGACGCCGAGCCGCTCTCGTTGATTGACGGCGACCGAGGCGAGCGTCGCGGGGTCGTAGGTCGCGATCGCGCGCTTCAGCGCGAAGTCGGCGGCGAGCAGCGAGGTCTCACCGAGGAGCCGTGCGGCGCGCTCCTCGAGGAGCGCACGAAAGACGCTCCCCGTGACCTCGAACTGGCGCCGCAGGCTCCCCTCCACCCAGCCGCCCACCGCAGCGCTCACCACCCACAGCGTCACGAGCAGGACCACGAGGAGCAGCGCCGCGAAGGGCAGCAGGATGCGCGCGCGCAGCCGACGGCGCGCCCACCAGCTCACTCGTAGCTCCGCGCGCCGCCGCGCGGCGCGCGCGGCCGGGGCGGCTCGACGTCGACCGTGAAGATGATCGGCACGCTGTCGACGGTCAGCTCGACCTCCTTGCGCGTCGCCTCCGGGCCGCCCTTTTGCCGCTCGTGCCAGGCGAGGACGCGGTACTTCCCGGGCGGCAGGTCGCGCAGGACGAACAGGCCGGACGCGTCGGTCGTCGCGAAGTACGGTGTGGGCACCACGAGGACTACGCCCTCCATCCAGTCGTGGATGTTGCAGCCGATCTTCACGGCGCCGACGCGGTCGAAGGTCACGGGAGCGGCGTCCTCTCCCTTGTAGAGCGGCAGCTCGAAGGTCTTGGTGCGCGAGAACGAGTAGACATGGTGGTGGATCTGGTCGTGGTTCGGGAAGCGAACCTCGGTGCCGACGACCACCGGGAGGACGTGCGGCACGAACTCCTTCTGCACCTGATCCATCACCGCGGTCCGCGGCGCGGGCGGCGCTTCCACCCCCGGCGGCAGCTCCTCGACGAACACCACCGCCTCGGAAAGCGGCTCGCCCGCCACGTCGACCACCCGCCCGGTGAGCGACGCTCCGACGGCCGGCGTCGCGAGCGCGAGGCTCGTTGCGACCAGCGCGACGAGGTGCGCCGCAAGCGGTTTCGTCGTCGTGAGCATGGGCCGTGCCTGCGCAGCGTGGATCAGCGCCGGATTGGATCCGTTCAGTAGCGGAAGCGGTAGCTCACCTGCCAGCCGTCGTCCCCGCCGACCACCGCGCCCGCGCGCTCGGCGTGGACCCAGACGTACTCGAGCGCGACGCGGTGCCGGAGCCAGAACTCGAACAGATAGGCGACGGTGTAGGCGTGCCCGCTCTCGTCCGTGCTGCTCCCGCCGTCCGTGTCGCGCACCCGGAAATCGTCGTAGCGGAACGACACCCGGTGCTCGCGCCAGCGGTACGAGACGATCGGGTAGAAGGCGCTCACCGTGCTCCCGAGCGCCGCGCCGCGCACGGCGGTCTCGCCGTAAAGCATCTGCGCGGTGAGATCGAGACCGCGCACCGGCTCGAGGACGACTCCCGCGACGCCGTAGCGCGTCTCCCACACGCCCTCGACCGAGAGGTCGCCGAGGTTGTCATAGTATCCGGCGTGCGCGCTGCCGATCCGCCACGGGTCGGTGACGCTCGCCCCGACGTAGACGGCGGGGCGCCCGTCGCGCTCGTCGAACACCGTGGTGAGATCGTCCGAGCCCGGGAGCAGCAGGCGGCTGTTCGCCCCCGAGAGGAAGTCGCTCAGCGCCCAGCCGCGGCGGGCGAGCAGGATGCCCTGCTGGTCGGGGCCGAAGCCCGCGCCGGCGAATGCCGCGACCTCCGGACCGTCCGGCGTGCCGTGCCACCAGTGCGCCTCGAAGCCCGCGACGCGGCCTTCCTCCCAGAGCCACGAGGTGAGCGCCGACGGCGTCAAGCTCAAGACCGGGGTGCGCGCCGGGCCGGTGTGCTCGAGCGAGAACGGCGGGTTCACGAGGCCGACGAGCAGCGAGTAGCCGCCGTCCTCGAGCGCGAAGTCGCGACGCACGAACGCCTCGACGATGCGCACCGGATCGTGGTCGGGGCTCGTGTCGCCCCGGTCGTCGAGGTCGCCGTCCCAGTTCACCTGGGCCTCGGCGCGCCAGCCCCAGCCGAGCTCGAGCGCCGGCTGAAGCGCGAGCTGCGCGATCGCGAAGCGCGTGACGCGGGTGAAGCTTCCGTCGTCGTCGACCACGCCGCCGTAGCGCAGCTTGCCGGGACCGCGCTCCTGCCAGCTCGGCGCGTCGGTCCCGCGCACGACGCGCAGGTCGAGGAGCGCGCGCAGCGAGAAGCGGCTCCGCTGCTCGACCGCGTACGGGCTCGAAGCGCCGTCGTCGAGCGAGTACGGGCTCTCCGCCGCCTCCACCGCCGTCGCGCCCAGGAGAAGGAGCACGACCGCAAACACACCTCCGAGGCCCATGGTCGGGCCACCGTTCCGTTGCGAGGCGCGCGTGTCAACGCGCGGGAGGCACGGAGCGCCGCACGGCGCGACAGCTCTCGAGCCGGGCACGGTAGCTCGCGTAGAGCCGCTCCGCCTCCGCGCCGGCGAACGGGCTCATGTAGTCCGGCACGCTGAAGGCGACGAGCGGCCCGCTCGCGTAGCGGCGCGCGAGCGCGGTCTGCTGCTCGACGCGCTCGAGCGGCGCCGGCGTCGCGGCGAAGCCCCCGCCCTCGCCCGCCGGCTCCGGGCGCGCGGTGAAGAGCTCGATCACCACGCCGAGGCGCGCGCTCGTCGGCTCGAGCGCGGCGCGCAGCGCGGGCAGGTAGGCGGCGAGCTCGTCGAGCTCAAGCTTGCCCGCGCCCACGCCGTCCTGCAGGAGAACGAGCGCGAGCTGCGCCTGCACGACCAGCGTCGACCACAGGCGCGCGAGCTGCTCGGGCGTCGCCCGGCCCGCCGCGAAGCCCGAGACGGCGACGGGCGCTTTGGGCGCAAGCGCGCGCAGCTCGCTCGTGAGCCGCGCCAGGTGCTCGGCGAGGAGCGTGCGCCGCTCCTCGCCGAGCCAGCTCACGTCGTCGACCTCGTCGGGCACGTACCAGCCGGCAAACGACGGCCGCGAGGCGAGCGGCGCGAGCGCCCGCGCGACGGCCAGGTTCGCAAGCCGGCGTCGCGCGAGGAACACCTCGACCTCGCTCGCGGGACGCGCGCGGTCGATGCCCGCCCACCAGCCCGCGTCGTGCGCGAGCCCGAGCCAGACGCGCTGCCCGCGCCGCTCGGCGAGCTCGAGCACGAGGCCAACCATGCCCTCCGCCGCGTCGCGAGGCTCGCCGGCGCTCGGCGGGTAGAACGCGACCCCGTCCGCCGCGGTCCACTGGAGGAAGACCTCGTCGATGCCGAGCGCTTCCTGGTCGGTGAACAGGCGCTCCCACTCCGCGCGCGGGCGCGCGGCGGCGGCGCTCGTGAGCTGGACGAAGGTGCCGTCGAGCTCGGGGCAGCGCGCGTCGGCCGCGGCGCGGGCGCACGGCGGGGCGGCGGCGAGCGCCGCGAGCACCAGCGCCACGAGGGCGCAGACCTGCCCGGGAGCACGCATCAGAAGCGGACGATCGCGGTCAGGGAGACGGTCAGGTCCCGTCCCTCGGTGTCGACGACGTCGTGGCCGATGCGCGGCAGGAGCTCGACGCTCGACTGGAAGTCGCGCGTGCGGTCGGCGCGGAACAGCCAGCGCAGCACGACGCCGAGCCCGAGGTCGACCTCGTCGAAATCCTCGCCATCGCCGGTCTGGAAGCGGCCGCGCGCGTAGAGGTGCGGCGTCAGCATCGTGTCGTCCGTGCCGAGGCTGAACGTCATGCCGTGCCGCGCCTCGGTATAGAAAAACCAGTCGCGCGGGCTCTCGAGCGTGCGCGCGACGTCGGCGTAGAGCGTCGTGTACCACCAGCGCGGCACGCCGGGCTGCATCGCGTAGCCGCGCTGCCAGCCCCAGGTGCCGCGCAGGAGGACGTTGTCCCGCGCATCGCTGCCGGCGCCGAACAGCCGCTCGGCGCTGAGATACCCGTCGACCGCGCGGAGCGGCTTGTAGCGGACGCCGAGCGTCACCACCGAGGTGCTCCCGCGCGGCTCGATCGAGTTCACCTCCTGCTCGAAGAGGAGGCGCGAGATCACCTCGAAGATGCGCCCGTCGCGGTAGCCGATGACGGGCGGCCGCACGGCGACTTCGACGCCGCCCTGCGACTTGCTCGCGCCGGCCGAGAGCGGCGCGGTCGAGCCGATCTCGCAGTCGTTGCTGCCGAAGCAGATCGACGTGTAGGCGAGCAGCGAGAGCTGGCGCGACAGCTCGCTCACCCGCCGTCGCATCTCGAGCCGGCGCTCCTCGAGCGCCGCGCGCTCGGCCGGGTCGTCCGCCGGCTCGAGCGCCGTGTCGTCGATCGCCTGCTCGTAGAGGCGGATCGCCTCGGCGTTGCGCGCCTGCGCGACGCGGATCCCGGCCAGGTCGGCGCGGACTGCCAGCAGATCCGGGTCCGCCTCGAGGGCGCGCGCGAGCTCGTCGCCGGCCTCGTCGAGACGCCCGACGCGCTGGTAGGCGTAGCCCAGCGTCGCCGCCCGGTTCGGGACGAAGCTCTCGGCGAGCGAGCGCTCGAGCGGCGGGATCGCCCGCTCGGGCTCGTCGAGGTCGAGGTAGGCGAGCCCGAGCTGGTAGGCGCGCTCGGCGCTCGGGGCGAGCGCGTTCGCCTGCTCGAGGTCGCTCGCCGCCGCACGGAGCAGGCGGCGCCGCTCGCTTTCCTCCTCGGAAGCCGAGTCGGCGGGCAGGCGCAGCGCCTCGGCCCGGGCGAGCGCCGCGCGCTCGTCGAGCAGCTCGGCGCGCGCCGGCGGCGCGAGCGCGTCCGCGTCGATCGAGGCGAGCGTAGCGTGCGCCGCGGCAAGGTCGCCGGCAAGACGTTCCTCGCGCGCGAGCCTGAGGGCGAGCCCGTCGTCCTTCTCCTGGCGCAGCACGGCGGACCACGCCTCGGCCGCTCTCGCGGGCTCGCCGAGCTCCGCGTAGAGAAAGCCCAGCGTGCGGAGCGCGGCGCGGCGCGCGTCGGCGGGAAGCGACGGCGAGCCGTCGAGCGCGCGGCGCACCTCGGGCACCGCGAGGCCCGGCTTGCCGAGCGCGACGAGGGCGTAGGCGGCGCCGAGCGCGCTCCGCGGCTCGGAGCGCCTTGCCTGCGCGGCGCGAAACGCGGCGAGCGCCCCCGCCGCGTCGCCTTCCGCGAGCAGCAGGTCGCCGCGGGTCTGCTCGATGCGCGCCGAGTCGCCGCCGAGCTCGCGCGCCGCGGCGAGGCTCCGCAGCGCCTCGCTTCGCCGTCCCGCGTCGAGCTGCAGGTAGGCGAGCTCCTCGGCGAGCCGCGCACGCTCCTTCGCGGGCAGCGAGCGCGCGGCGAGGGCCCGCTCGTAGAGCGGGATCGCGCGCTCGATCTGCCCGCTCGCCGCCGTCTCGCGCGCGGCGCTCGCGAGGAGCGTCGCGTCCTTCTTTCCGCCCTCGCGGTAGGCCTCGAGGTAGAGCTCCGCCGCAGCCCCGTGCCGGCCGAGCTGCGCCTCGAGCATCGCGAGGCTCGTCCGGTCCTGCGCGGCCTGCGCCGAGCCAGGCGCTTCCTCCTGCACGAGGCCGCGCAGCAGCAGGGCCGCGCGCCGCGTGTCGCCGGCGCGCTGCGCTGCGTAGACCTCCGCGCGGCGTACGTCGGGCGACGGGTCGACGCGCGCCGCGCGCTCGAGGTAGGCGACCGCCGCACGGTCGTCGTGCTGCCGGGTCGCGATCTCCGCGAGGCGCCGCAGCAGCGTCGGATCGTCGGGCACGAGCGCGAGCGCCGCCTCCGCGGCGGCGCGTGCCTCGACGAGCCGGCCACGCTCCACCTCGAGCACCGAGATGCGCGACAGCGCTTCCCGGCGCTCCGCGGACGGCGCGTCGCTCGCCGCGACGCGCGCGAGCAGCGCGAGCGCGCCGTCGAGGTCGCCGCGCCCCGTGAGGAGCTGCGCGTGCACGAGGTCGCGCGCCGCCTCGCGTGGGGCTGCCTCGAGCTCGTCGAGCGCGCGCAACGCGACCTCGTCCCTGCCGAGCCGAATCGCGACCGCGACCGCGGAGTCGAGCGCGCGCGTCCGGTCGGCCGGCGTCAGCTCGCCCGCCCGCGCGGCCACGAGGAAGTCGTCGAGCGCGCCCGCCTCGTCGCCGAGCGCCCGCCGCGCGTCCGCGCGGTAGAGGAGCGCCGGCGCGAAGCCCGGGCGCTCCTCGAGGACGCGCGTCATCTCGCGCTCCGCACCCCGCGCGTCGCCCAGCGAGGCGAGGAGCACGCCGAGCTCGTAGCGGACCTTGACGTCCGCCGGGTCGCGCTCGAGGTAGGCCACGAGCTCGGCGCGCGCCTCTTGCTTCCTTCCCTGCGCAAGGAGCCGGTTGGCGCGGTCGAGGTAGGGATAGGTCCGGCTCTCGCGGAGCTGGCGCGCAACGAAGCCCTCCCCCGCGCGGTCGACGACGAGCAGGTCCGCGTAGCGGGGTGCGGCCTCGGGTGTCGGGGCGCTCACCGCGGGCGCGGACGGCTGCGCGCTTGCCGTGCATCCGGCCATGCGCGCGGCAAGCGGCGCCCCGAGCACCGCCAGGGCGATGGCGCACCCTCCGAGAAGACGGCGCACGCTCCGCTCACTCGGCCTGCGACTCGAGCGCGTCTTCGAGCGTCTCGCGGCTGACGAGCTTTCGCTCGAGGAGCATCTCGCCGAGGTGGCGGTTGCTCGCCCGCTGCTCGCGCAGCGCCTCGTCGAGCTGCGCGCGGGTGATCCAGCCCCGGTCGATCAGGCAGTCGCCGATGTAGCGGCTGCTTCGCGCCGCCTCGAGGACCGCCTCGTCGAGCTGGGCGCGCGTGAGCCATCCCCGATCGAGCAGGACGTCGCCGAGCCGCCGGTAGGAGCGGCGCTGGTCGCGGAGGATCGCGTCGAGCTGCTCGCGCGTCAGCACGCCCGCGTCGATCAGCTTCTGGCCGAGCGGCCGCTTGCCCGGCGTCGGCGCCTCCGCGGGGGTCGCCGGGTAGCAGCGGTGGATCGCGAACGCGACGTCGCCGGTCGTCGTCAAGCAAAGCTCGACCGGACGGCCCAGGCGCGCCTCGATCTCGTCGAGCTGGTCGCGCGTCAAGAGGTTGCTCGACGCGATCTCGATGCGGCCGTCGCGAATCGCGATCGGCACGAAACCGAACTCCCGAGCAACGTCGCGCGGCACGCAGCGGAGCACCTCCTCCGGCACTGCGAGCGGGTCGACCGCGCGGACCGCGAGCTGGAGCTGCGCGCCGAGCACCTGCACGAGCTCCTCCTCGCGCACCATCCCGGACTCGACGAGGATGCGCCCGAGCGGGCGCCCGTCGCGCTTCTGCTGCTCGAGCGCACGGTCGAGCGCTTCGACGGTGACGAGCCGCCGCTCGAGCAGCAGATCACCCAGGCGGCGGCGGTAGGCGACCAGGTCCTCCTCGCTCGGATAGACGTGGTCCGTCTTGTCCCACTTGATGAGCTTGCCGGTGCGCAGGTAGCTCGCGTACTGCTTGATCGCCCGGCAGCAAGCGAAGAAGTTGATCAGGTTGCCCCAGACGAGGCGCGGCGCGCTCATCAGCCCCTGCAGCGGGCCGTAGATCCGGGTCACGGCAATGAAGCGCTGGACCAGGCGGAGCAGCAGGAAGCCGCCGTTCAGCCAGAGGAGCTTCGTCACCCAGGGGTCGAGGTCGGTAAGCGAGACGAAGCGGTGCCCGTCGGGGTCGAGCCGCTCGCCGATCCAGAAGCCCGCGACGAGCAGCACCAGCACGTAGCCCAGGATGTTGAGCTGCGAGGTGAAGAGCGTCTTCCGGTCGCGGAACAGGATGTACTTCGTCCGCCAGCTTCCCCGCCAGCCGAGGTTCGCCCAGCCCTGCAGCGCGATGCCGATCACCCAGCGGGTCTTCTGCCGGACGGCGAGCCAGAACTCGCTCGGAAAGTACTCGCGCGTCGCGACCCAGTCCTTGACGCGGACCCGACGCTCGCGGCCCGTCCAGCGGCTCTTGCGCACGACCTCGCGCTCGCACGGAAAGCGCACGAAGATCGACTTCAAGCCGACCGAGCGCAGGCGGAAGCCGAAGTCGTAGTCCTCGGTCAGCGAGTCGAGGCTGAAGAGCTGGTTGTCGTTCGCCATGCCCAGCGCCTCGACCGCCTCGTGCGTGAACGCGGTGCCGACGCCGGCGCTCGGCACGTTGTGGCCGAGGCGCTCGCGCACGATCAGATCCTTCGAGTGCAGCTCGGCGAACTCGTCCATGTAGACGCCGGCGGTGAACTCATACCAGCGCCGCGGCAGCGAGAAGACCGGGATCTGGATCATCGCGAAGCGCGGCATCAAGTAGTTGAAGAGCTTCAGCGACAGCGGGTGCACGATGTCCTCGGCATCGTGCATCACGAAGATCTCGAAGCGCGTCCCGGTGCGGTTCTCGTAGTGGCGGACGCCCTGGATGATCCAGTTCAGGCAGTCGGCCTTGTTGGTCGGACCGTCCTTCGGGCAGACGATGCGCTCGACGTTCTGGTAGCGCTCGCGCGCGCGCTCGACCTCGCGCTGGGTGTCGGGGTCGTTGGGGTAGGTGCCGACGAAGACGACGTACTTGCTGTAGCGAAGCGTGCGGACGGTGTTGTCGATCATCCGGCCGATGACCGCCGCCTCCTGCCACGCCGGGATGATGACGGCGATCGGCTTCTCCACCACGCCGAGGAGCTGCTCCTCGCGGAGCCGCGGCCAGCGCGGCCGCACATAGAGCAGCACGTAGAGCTGGCGGCAGACGTAGTAGACGTCGATCACCAGGTCGTCGATGCCGCTCAGCGTGAACAGCACGACGGTCACGACGAGGATCGTGTGCGTGGCGAGCCCGAGGGCCGCGAGAAAGTCGGTCACGGGACCCGCCGATTGCGGGACACATGGATGATGCTGCGTCCCTTCACGGGACCGTTATCGGCCATCGGACGCTCGACCTTGACGGTGACGCGCTCGAACCGAGCGTCTGCGCGGGCGTGCGGCTGGGCGGCGAGCCGTCTTCTCGGCCGCCTTCGACTCAAGCGTCGCGCGTCGTGCACCGATCGGAGAACCGTGTCTGACAAGCGCTCGGCGGGCGTCCTCGAGCCGGAGTGGGTCCCGCGCTGCTCGCTCGCGCGCGGCCTCGCCGCGTCTGCGGGCGCGGCGTTCGGCGGGCCGCTCCTCGGCGTCGGGCTCGCTTCGCTCGTCGCACCGGGCTCGGACGAGGCGGGGCTCGCGAGCTTCTTCGCCTTCGGCGGAGCCTTCGTGCTCGGCATGCTGTCCTGGCTCGGGCTCGGCGTCGCGGCCGTCGTCCTCGCGACGCTGCTCGCGATCCTCGCCGGCTGCGTCACGGGGCCGCGTCCGGGGGACGCTTCCTCGCGACGCTCGCGCTCTACGCGGCAAGCGGCCTCGCCTACGGGACGGCGCTCCGCGCGCTCGCACGGCGCGGCTACCTGCGCTTCCCCGAGCCGGCGTGACGCGCCCGCGGCCGCCGCTCAGCCGCGCTGGAAGGCCGCGACCCGCTGCAGCGCCTCGATGCGCTCGGCGAGGCTCGCCTGCAGCTCGGCGTAGCGTGCGGCGAGGGCGGGGTTCGGTGAAGTGACCTGCTCAGCGTGCGAGCGGGGTGCGAGCAGGCGTGGCGCGTCTGCGAGGTCGCTGGTCCGGCCGAGCGCGTGCAGCGCGAGCGCCGCGGCGCCGAGCGCCGTCCCGCCGGCCGACGCGACCACGCGCAGCGGGCGGTTCAGCACGGCAGCCATGACCTCGCGCCAGAGCAGCGCGCGGAACGCCCCGCCGGTCGCGTGCACGACGGTCACCGGCTCGAGCCGGTCGAGCAGCCGGACGGTCGCGGCGAGTTGCAGGCAGACGCCCTCGATCGCGGCGCGCACGAGGTGCGCCCGCCCGTGCTCGATGCGCAGGCCGAGGTAGGCGCCGGGCAGATCCGCGTCCCAGAGCGGCGCTCGCTCGGGCAGCAGGTAGGGAAGCATCACGAGGCCGTCCGAGCCCGGCGGGGCGGTCGCGGCGAGCGCGAGCAGCGCCGCGTCGTCGCCCGCGAGGTCGGGCGCCAGCGCGTCCGCCGCCCAGCGCGCGACGATCCCGCCGTTGCTCACCGCACCGCCGACCACCCAGTGCGCGTCGGTCAGCGCATAGCAGAAGAGCGCCCCGCGCTCGTTGACCCGCGGCTCGGGCACGACCATGCGCGCGGCCCCGCTCGTGCCGAGCGAGATGCCGACGTCGCCCCGCTCCAGGGCACCCGTGCCGAGGTTGCCGAGCGGTCCGTCGCCGGCGCCGACGACGACCGGCGTCCCCGCCGGAAGCCCGGCGCGACGCGCGGCCTCCGCGCCGAGCGGCAGGTGTGCCGTCGTCGGCAGCACCTCGGGGAGCTCGCTCTCGGAGGCGCCGCAGACCTCGAGCGCCGTCGCGCTCCAGCGCCGCGTCGCGAGCGAGAGGAGACCCGTGCCCGACGCGGACGAGAGCTCCGTCACGAGCCTGCCGGTGAGCGCGAGCAGCAGGTAGTCCTTGAGCCCGATCCAGAAGCGGGCGCGCGCGCAGAGCGCCGGCTCGTTGCGCCGGAACCAGAGGATCTTGCAGAGGGGCGACATCGGGTGCACGGGCGTCCCGGTCTCGCGGTGGAGAGCGGGCGCGACGCCGCGCTCGCGCAGCTCGCGCGCCTCGCCCGCCGCTCTCCCGTCGGCCCAGGTGACGAGCGGTGTGAGCGCGCGGTGCGAGTCGTCGAGCGCGATCAGGCCATGCATCGCGGCGGCGACGCCGATGGCTGCGACGCGGCTTCCGTCCGACGCCCGGACGCACGCGGCGAGCGCGCGCAGCGCGGCGTCCGCGATCGCCGCCGGATCCTGCTCCTGACGCCCCGGCGCCGGCGAGTCGAGCGCGTACGCGCACTTCTCCGCGTGCTGCCAGGGTCGGTCGACTCCGAAGGCGATTGCCTTGGCGGCCGTCGTCCCGGCGTCGAGCCCGATCACCACCTCGGCGGGCGCGGTCGGCACGAGGCCACGATGACCGGCGCGGCGACGGTCGGCAACGCGAGCGTCAGTAGAGCGCCGTGTCGTCCGGCTCCTCGATCACCCGGTTCTCGATGTGGCCGAGCTTCTCGACCTCGATGCGCACGACGTCGCCCGGCACGAGCCAGCGCGGCGGCTTCATCGCCGCGCCGACCCCTTCCGGCGTGCCGGTGCTGATCACGTCGCCCGGCTCGAGCGTGCAGACGGTCGAAAGCAGCGCCACCAGCGCAAAGCAGTCGTGAATGAGATCGCGCGTATTCGCGTGCTGGCGCCGCTCGCCGTTGACGTACGTCGCGACCTCGAGCGCGCGCGGGTCGCCGACCTCGTCGGAGGTCGTGAGCCACGGCCCGAGCGGGCCGTGCGTGTCGAACGACTTGCCGAGCGTCATGGTAGGCGCCTTGAGCTGCCAGTCACGCACGCTCACGTCGTGGCAGATCAGGTAGCCGGCGATCACCTCCGGGGCGTGCTCGCGCGGCACGTGCCGGCAGCGCCGGCCGATGACGAACGCGAGCTCGCCCTCGTAGTCGAGGGCCTGCGAGACGCGCGGCCGGTGGATCGGGTCGTACGGTCCCGTGACGCAGCTCGTCTGCTTGTTGAAGAAGACCGGGAACGAGGGCTCTGCGCGTCCGGTCTCGGCCGCGTGCGAGGCGTAGTTGAGGCCGACCGCGAGGAGCTTGGGCGGCTTCGGCACCGGCGCGTCGAGGTGGACCTCGGCGAGCGCGAGGCGCGGCGCGCGCGCCGCCGCCTTGCGGGCCGCGTCGCGCGCGTCGCGGCCGCCCGAGAGCAGCGCGATCATGTCGGTCGGCAAGCTCGCGTCGACGGCGCCGACGTCGCACACCTCGTCGCCCTCGACCACGCCGATCCGTTGCCGTCCTGCGTGCGTGAACGTCGCGAGCTTCATCGCGTCCCCTCCGCTGTCGTCCCCGACGGCGCGGCGGGCAGCGCGTAGAGCCCGACCGCGTTGTCGTGGAAGAGCCGCCGCCGCTCGTCCTCCGTCCGGCGCGCGACGATCGCCCGCAGCGTCGCGACCCAGCGCGCGAGCCCGCCCTGCAAGCGGCACACCGGCCAGTTCCCGGCGAACAGCACGCGCTCCGCGCCGAAGCGGTCGAGGACGTGGTCGACGAGCGGCGCGAGCGTCGCCGCCGCGGCGTCGATCGGGCCGTCGGGCACGGTGAGGCCCGAGACCTTGCACCAGACGTTCGGCAGCGCGCCGATCTCCGCGACGTCGCGTCGCCAGCGCGCCTCGTCGGCCGGCATCATGTGCACGTTGCCGCAGTGGTCGAGGACGAAGCGTGTCTCCGGGCAGACGCGCGCGAGCGCGGCGCCGTCGCCGATCTCGCCCGGACGCATGCACAGGTCGAAGCAGAGCCCCCGCTCGCCGAGCCAGCGCACGTCGTCGACGAACGCGGGCTCGAGGCAGCGCCCAGGCGGCACGTCCGGCACCTGCAGGAGCTGGCGCACGCCCTTCGCAAACGGGTTCGTGGCGAAGCTCTCGACGTGCGCGCGAAAGCCCGGCGTGCCGGGACGACCGGGTAGCACCGCACCCGCGAACGGCGTGTCGGCGCGGGCGCAGAGCGCGAGCGCGGTGCGCACCTCGTCGGCCTGCTGCGCCGGCGCGACCGCGATCTCCATGTAGAGCGAGCGCTCGATGCCGGTGCCGCGCGCGTCCGCGAGGTAGTCGTGGACGCCGAAGCTGCGCGCGAGCGCAGCGAAGCGCGGCTCGGAGCGCAGCCACGGCAGGGCGAAGCACTCGAGGTCCCAGACGTGCTGGTGCGTGTCGACGACCGCCTGCACGCACCACGCTTGCTACGGCGGGGTCAGCCGAGCAAGCGCTCGAGGGCGCGCGCGTTCTCCTCCTCGCGCTCGGCCGCCCGCTCGAGCTCGGCGCGCACCCGCGGGTCGGTCGCGTCGCGCGCCATCGCGCGGTAGAGCGCGGCACCCGAGCGCTCGAGCGTCGCGAGCAGCCGCTGCTGCTCCTGCGTCGACCTGCCGGCGAACAGCGCGGCCACCGCGTCGGCCGGCGACTGCGGCGCCTCGAGGACCGCCTGGGTCTGGGTCACGACCGCGATCGGCTTGCCCTCGGGCGAGGTGACGCGCGTCTGCCAGACCATGGTGCGCCGCCCGCGGTGCAGCAGCGTCGCCTCACCCTCGACCGTCGTGCCGCCCTTCCCCGCCGAGAGGAAGTTGGTCTTCGACTCGATGGTCGTCGTGCTCTCGCCGGGCTTGAGGTTCAGCACCGTGCCGACCGCGCCCAGCGTGTCGGCGAACGCCATGATCGCGCCGCCGTGCAGGATGCCGGGCACCGTGCACAGCTCGTCGCGCACCGTGAGCCCCGCGCGCACGCGCTCGGGCGACGCGTCGCGGAAGCGGATGCCGAGGAGCCCCGGGAAGAAAGGGGCGAGACGCTGCTCGAGAGTCGCTACGTCCATCATGGACGCGCGTCTAGATCCCGCGCGCGCCCGGACAAAGAGCCAGTTCCCGCACGCACGCCTGGTGCCAGTTCGGCGGCGCCGCGTCAGACCTTGGCGATCACCTGGTCCGCGTACATCCGCAGCAGGTCGATTTTCTGCTGCAGGGTCTGCGAGTCGATCGGCTCGACGTACGGGTTGCGGAAGCCGACGATCACGTCGGTCACGCCGCGGTCCTCGAGGCGCTTGATCCCGTCGATCGTGTACGCGTCGAGCGAGATCACGTGGATCTCGAACGGCTCGCGCTCGCGGCCGTACTCGCGGCGGAGCTCCGCGAGACGCGCGAGCAGCGCGTCGAGGTCGCCGCTGCCCGCGTGCATCCAGCCGTCGCCGATGCGCGCCGCGCGACGCAGCGCCGCCTCCGCGTGCCCGCCGATCAGGATCGGCACCGGCTTCGCGGGCACGGGGCAGATCTTGATCGCCGGCACGTCGTAATGCCGTCCGTGGAGCTCGTAGTAGCCGCCCTTGGTCAGGCCGCGGATGATCTCGATCATCTCGTCCATGCGGCGGCCACGCGTCCTCCACTCGGTGCCGGTCACCTGGAAGTCCTCGGGCCACGGGCTCGTGCCGACGCCGAACGCGAAGCGGTCGTTGCTCATCACCGCGACCGACGCCACCGACTTCGCGACCAGCACGGGATGACGAATCGGTAGCTTGACGACGAAGGTCGTGAAGCGGAGCCGCGTGGTCACCGCGGCGAGCGCCGGGATCAACGAGAACGGCTCGATGAAGGGCTTGTCCTCGAGGAAGCGCCGATCGCCGTCGGGCGTGTAGGGGTAACGGCTGTCGGAGTCGCGCGGGTAGCAGATGCTGTCCGGCACGACGAAGGAGTGCCAGCCGGCCTCCTCCGCGGCTTTCGCGAGCGGCACGTAGTGCGCGGGGTCGCACATCGACTCGGCGTACGAGAAGCGCATCCGCTCCGTTTGCGCCGCTCGAGCGCGTAGCGCAAGCCGGTTGCCGCGGTGCGCCACGACCGCGCGTGCTTCAACCCGCTTCGCGCGTGCGCTAGCGTCGGGGCAGCGCGCCGCAGAGCGAAGGAGGGCGACCATGCACGTCGGCATGACGGCGATCTTCCAGAACCCCGAGGACGCACGTCCCGACCGCGACGTCTACGCGGACGACCTGCGGCTTGCGGACCTCGCGGAGCCGCTCGGCTTCGACTCGGTGTGGGGCGTCGAGCACCACTTCACCGACTACACGATGTGCCCCGACGTGCTGCAGTTCCTCACCTGGGTCGCGGCGCGCACCGAGCGCATCCAGGTCGGCTCGATGGTGGTCGTGCTGCCCTGGCACGACCCGCTGCGCGTCGCCGAGCAGGTGTCGATGCTCGACAACATGTCGGGCGGGCGCTTCATCCTCGGCATCGGGCGCGGGCTCGGGCGCGTCGAATTCGAGGGCTTCCGCGTGCCGATGGGCGAGTCGCGCGAACGCTTCGTCGAGGCGGCGGAGATGCTGCTCCGCGGCCTCGAGGACGGCCACTGCGAGTACCGCGGGAAATTCATCCAGCAGCCGCGCGCGCCGATTCGGCCGCGACCGTTCAAGACCTTCCGCGGCCGCACGTACGCCGCGGCGGTGTCGCCCGAGTCCTCGCGCCTCATGGCGCAGCTCGGCGTCGGCATCCTGATCATCCCGCAGAAGCCGTGGGAGCAGGTGGAGGCCGAGCTCGGCGAGTACCGCCGCGCCTACCGCAGCGTGAACGGCGCCGAGGCGCCGCCGCCGATCGTCGCCGGCTGGACCTACTGCGACGAGAGCGCCGACCGCGCCCGCGAGATGGCCGTGCGCTACATCGGCGGCTACTGGCGCACCGTGATGAAGCACTACGAGCTGCGCGGCGAGCACCTCGCGTCAATCAAGGGCTACGAGTCGTACGCCAGGCTGCAGGAGATCATCCGCGGCGGCGGCGCCGACGCGCTCACCGAGTTCTTCCTCTCGCTGCAGGTCTGGGGCACGCCCGAGCAGTGCTACGAGCGCGTGCTCGAGAACCGGCGCCGCACGGGCTCGGAGAGCTTCATCGCCGCGTTCAGCTACGCGGGCATGCCGCACGAGGACGCCGAGCGAAGCATGCGGCTCTTCGCGCGCGAGGTGCTGCCCGAGCTGAAGGCGGTCCCGCCGCTCACCGCGCAAACCATCGCCCAAGCGCCCGCGCGCGAGACTGCGGCGCGATGACCGGCGAGCTGCGGACCGAGCTCCTCGACTACCGCGACGGCGAGACGGTGTGCGAGGCGTACGTCGCGCACGACGCGGCGCTCGACGGGCGGCGCCCGTGCGTCCTCGTCGCGCACGACTGGAGCGGGCAGAACCAGAGCATCCGCACCGTCACCGAGCGCGTCGCGCGCCTCGGCTGGGTCGCGTTCGCGCTCGACGTCTACGGCAAGGGCGTGCGTGGCGAGGAGACCGGCGACAACACGGCGCTCATGACCCCGATGCTCGCCGACCGCGCGCTGCTCCGCCGCCGGCTGCTCGCGGGGCTCGCGGCGGCGCAGCGCCACCCGGCGGTCGACCCACGACGCGTCGCGGCGATCGGCTACTGCTTCGGCGGGCTCTGCGTGCTCGACCTCGCGCGCGCCGTGCCGGATGGCTTGCTCGGCGTGGTGAGCTTCCACGGCGTCTTCACGCCGCCGAACCTCGGCCCGCAGCCGCCGATCACCGCCAAGGTCCTGCTGCTGCACGGCTGGGAGGACCCGCTCGCACCGCCCAGCCAAGTCCTGGCGATCGCGCGCGAGCTCACCGAGGCGAAGGCCGACTGGCAGCTCCACGCCTACGGCCACGCGCTGCACGCCTTCACCTTCGAGGGGGCGTACTTCCCGGAGCGCGGCATCGCGTACGACGAGGCGGCGGCGCGCCGCTCGTGGGCCGCGATGCGCGCCTTCCTCGAGGAGGTCTTCGCCGCTTGAGCGCCCGCGGGGCGGCAAATCGCCGGGGGTTCCGGTAAGCTCGCGGGCGATGTCCTCCGCAGTGCCCTACCCCCGCGCGCGCCGCTGGCTCGAGATCTGGCTCGCCACGCTCAACGCTGGGATCCTTTGCGTCACCCTCCTGCTCGGCTTCACGACGAGCCGCCGCGCGCTGTGGCTCGCGGTCCTGGTGCCGATCGCGATCGTTCCGTTCTCCTACGCGCGCCTGCGCCTCGACCTCCTGCTGCAGCAGTCGCTCGCCCGGCTGCCGCGTGCCTACGCGGCGGTCGCCGGGCTCGGCGTCGTGCTCGACTTCGTGCTGGTCGCGCAGCTCTTGACGCGCGGCTCCGACCGTCTCGCGCTGCTCCAGGGAACGGGCATCAAATGGGCCGGTCCCGTGTGGTTCAGCGCGCACGCCCTGCTCTTCGTCGGCTACGTCGGGCTCGGCATCGTGCGCCTGCTGCGCCGCCCGGCGCGCGCGCTGTGGCGCCTGGTCGCGCCGCCCGCGGGCGACGACGTCCCGGGTGGGCTCGCGTCGCCCGAGCGGCGCCTGCTGCTGCAGCGTGCGGGCCTGGTCGGGGCGGGAGTGCCCTTCTTCGTCTCGCTGTCGAGCGTGCCGCTGTCCTACGACCTGCGCGTCGAGGAGCGGGAGCTCGAGCTGCCGAACCTGCCGCCCGAGCTCGACGGCCTGCGCGTCGCGCACCTGTCGGACATCCACGTCGGCGGCGTGATGACGCGCGAGCGGCTCATGCACATGGCGGAGCTGGTGAACGCCGCGCAGCCGGACCTGGTCGCGCACACCGGCGACTTCTTGACGCACCGGAGCCGCGACTTCGACGCGCCGCTCTACGACGCGCTCGCACGGATCCGCGCGCCCTACGGCCAGTGGGCCTGCCTCGGCAACCACGACTTCGACGACCCCGAGCGCTTCACGCGCAAGCTCGCGGCGGCCGGCGTCGGCGTGCTGCGCAACCAGATCGCGCGGATCGAGGTGCGCGGCGTGCCCGTCGAGCTCGCGGGCGCGGACTACGTCTTCGCGCGCGAGCGGCGCGAGGAGATCTACGCCCGGCTGCTGTCGACGTTCCCCGAGCGCGACGGCACGCTGCGGATCTTCCTGAACCACGACCCGCGCGCCTTCCGCGAGCTGCCCGAGGCGTGCGCGGACCTCGTGCTCTCGGGCCACACGCACGGCGGCCACGTCGGCTTGCAGGTCACGCGCGACCGGGCGATCACGCTGGTCGGCATGGTGGGCATCCCCGACCAGGGCGTCTTTGAGCGCGGCGACATGCGGATGTTCGTCACCCGCTGCGTCGGCTTCTATGGCTACCCGATGCGCGTCGGGATCCCACCGGAGGTCGCGCTGCTCGTCCTCCGCGCGCCGGGAGCGCGGACGACGGAGGCGTAGCACCCCGATGTCCGACCGATCGCACGCCTCGCAGCCGCGGCTTGCGCCGCTCGCGCTCGTCGCGCTTCTCGCCCTCGCTCCGCTCGCCTGCGGCGACGCGACCGACTCCGCATCGGGACCGCCGCTCGATCTCGCGACCCTCGCCGCGCCGGGTCCATACACGGTGGGGAACCGGACGCTCGAGCTGGTCGACACGTCGCGTCCGACCCCCGCAAACGGCAGCTTCCCCGGCGCGCCGGAGCGCCGCTTGCCGACCCGCGTCTGGTACCCGTCGGCGCCCGCCGGCGTCGAGCCGCCGCCCGCCGCCGACGGCCCCTTCCCGCTCGTCGGCTGGGCGCACGGCTTCACGAGCGGCAACTTCGAGGCCGGGACGATCGCTCCGCACCTCGCGAGCCACGGCTACGTGGTGGTCGCTCCCACCTTCCCGCTGTCGAGCGGCGCTGCGCCCGGCGGGCCGACGATCGGCGACATGGCGAGCCAGCCGGCCGACCTCGACTTCGTGATGGACCAGGTCGCGGGCGGTGCCGCCGGCCGCGACCTGGCGGCGGCGATCGACGCCGAGACGCGCGGCATGGGAGGCCTGTCGCTCGGCGGCGGTACGGTGCTGATCGCGGCGTACCACCCGCACTGGCGCATCCCGGACATCGACGCCGCGGTCGCGCTCGCGCCCGCCTCGTGCTTCTTCGGTCCCGACTTCTACTCGGGCTCCGTGCCGACGCTGATCCTCGCGGGCGACGCCGACATGCTGGTGCCGATCGACGGCCCGCGGCGCGCCTTCGAGCGCGCGGCGCCGCCGATTGCGCTCTCCACGCTGCACGGCGCAAACCACGTCGGCTTCATCGGCATCGATTTCCCGGGTGAGGCCAACTCGGACGTGACGATCGGCTGCCCGGTGGTCGGGGTCGGCGGCAGCATCGCGGCTCAGGGCGTCGGACGGCTCGCCGAGCAGCTCATGGTCGGCGCCGGGCCGGGCGCGGTCGACGTGCTGGCCTGCGCCGCGGGCGTCTGCGAGCGCGAGCTCCCCGCGACGATGAGCGGGGAGCGCCAGCTCGAGCTGACCCGCGCCGCGGTGCTCGCGCACTTCGAGGCGACGCTGCGCGGCCGGCGCGAGGCGCAGCGCTGGCTCGAGCGGACGCTCGCCGCGAGCAACGACGACGTCTCGGTCGAGATCCGCTAGGTCTCGAGCCGCGGCGCGCGGCGGAGGGCGGACACGCGCAGGCGCGCACCGCCCTCCGCCGCGTGCCGCCTAGTCGAACAAGCTCGCCGGCCGCTCGAGGAATGCGAGCGACGCCGAGCCGTAGGGCGACGGGGCCGCGCAGGCCAGCGTCTGACCCGGGTTCTCCGCGCCCGGAGTCCGGGTGTTGGTCGGGCACGAGAGCCCGACCTGGTTCTGGCAGGTGAGCGGCTTGCCGAGCTCGGACGGGTCGCGCCACTCGGCGGCGCTCGTCGCGCGCCCGAGCGTGCTCGTCGTCTTCTCGATCGACACGCCGGCGAGGAGCCCCTCGTCGCGCTAAGTCGCGTAGGCCGGGAAGGTGTGGAACAGCGGGCCGAACGGGCCGCTCGCCGGCACGATGCCCTCCCAGCTCGTCGAGTCGACGTAGTCGCCGGAGTCGTCGAGCAGCAGCACGCCGTCCGGGCAGCCCGTTGCGTTCAGGTTCGCGAGGTCGCCGTCCTTCAGGTTGCTGTTCGTGCCGTCGCCCGGCAGGACGACGTCGCAGCCCGCGACCGACGACGAGGTGCCGGCGAAGCACACGACGAGGAAGCCCACGTTCTTGCCGTTGTCGTTGCCGAGCACGGTCCCGTTCGGGATCGTGCCGATCGAGTAGGCCTGGCCGACCGCCGCGCCGCTCGTCAAGCATAGTGGCCCGCCGCCCTCGACCACGCCGACCTGGTAGCCGCTCAGGTCCTTGCCCGCCGGGCCCGCGATCTCGATGAACTCGTCGCCGTTGCCCGGGCCAGATCGCCGTCGTCGCACTGCTCGGGCGCCTCGACGATCTGGTTGCCGCACTGCACCTGGCACGCGGTCGTCGGCCCGCGGATCACGATGCGGTGCGCCACGTTCCTCACGTACTTGCCGGGCGGCTGGTCCCAGCGCGCGCAGTACTCCGCGCCGCCGATCGTGACGCGCGTCTCGACGAAGTCCACCGGGCCGGCGAGCGCGTCGTTGGCGTACGGCACGCCCTGCAGCGTGACGACCAGCGTCCCGACCCGGTACTGGATGCGCCGCACGCTGCCCGGCTTCACCGGGTTGTCGACGTAGCGGAAGCCCGTGCCCGCGACCTTCCACTTCGTGCAGTCGAGGAGCTGCTCGGCGGTCACCTGACCCTGGGTGAGGAACTGGATCTTGGTCACCGCGGGACAGAGCGGGTTCTCGAGCGCAAAGAGCCCCGGGTCCTTGGTGAAGCGGAACGTGATCCGGTCTTGTCGCGGCTGCACGCCGTCGACGGCCATGAGGCGCTGACCACGGGTGAGATCGACGAGCGCCGACGCGGTGGACGAGGAGAGCAGGAGCGCAGCGGCGACCGGGAGCAAGCGAAAGATCGTGCGAGTCATCCGGTGCTCCTTGTGCAGTCGAGGACGCGGACCGTCCGCCTCCGTAAAGCGGCGCGGATTATGGCGTCGCGCCGAAGCGCCGCGCAACGATCCTCGCGCTTCAAGCACACAGTTGCGGTCACTACGGCGCGAGTACGTAATTCTACGTGACGCGGCGCGCCGGCGCGCCCAGCGCCGCGAGCCGCGCGAGCCGCCGCTCGAGCCACGGGTGCAGCGCGACGATGATCCCGTGCCGGCGGGCAAACCCGCCCTCGTGCGCCGGCGCGAGCTGGCGCAGGGCCGCAGCGTGCGCGGCGGCGCGACGCGCGGTGTGCGCCTCGGGCCCGATGATGAAGAGGTGCTCGAACCAGCGCCCGGCGTCGACCGTCCCGCCCCGCGCCGCGAGGTCGGCGAGCGCCCGGGCGAGCGCGTCCGGGTTGCGCGTCAGCTCGACCGCGGTCGCGTCGGCGAGGTAGCGCCGGCTCCGCAGCGCGAGCGCGAGCAACGGGCCGAGCAGGAAGAGCACCGTCAGCAGGACGAGCAGCTTCGCGAGCGTGCCGAGGAGCGCGAGCGGCAGGAAGACCGTGGCGCGGGCGAGCAAGAGAGCGCGGCGCAGCACGCCGCGCGCCGACTCGAAGTCGAGAAAGCGCGTGACCTCGTCCATCGTGCTCGCATCGAGCCGAGCGGCGAGGAGGTCCGTGAGCCGCTCGACGTCGTCCGGCCGCCTGGCGCCCTTCCGCCACACGACGCGCAGCACCTCGCGCAGCGCGGCGCGGGCGGACGCGCTCATCGGGGCGTCGAGCAGCGCGAGCAGCACGGCCATCGTCTGGAAGACCGAGACGAGGAGGAGCGACGCGCGCAGATCGCCGTTCGCCGCCGAGCCGACGAGGTGCGCGACCACCGCCTGCGTCTCGGCGCGGTCGAGCTCGTCGAGGAGGCGGCGCGCGCCGGGCGGGCGGCGAGCGCGTGCAGCATGCCTTCCCTCCCGGACGCGCGCAGCCAGCGCCAGAGCGCGAGCCACACGGTGAGCGCCGCGACGACCCCCGGCGCAAAAACGACGAGCGCCGCGCCGAGCCGGCCCGCGCCGCCGGGCGCCTCGCCGAGCGCGACGTCGAAGGCGTGCATGTAGCCGTCGATGGGCGCCCACAGCCCCTCCGGTAGCGGCAGGAGCGTCTGCGCGAGCCCGAGCGCGATGGCGAGCGTGACCACCACGGCGGGCGTCGCAAGCACCGCCGCCGCGGCGCCCATCGCGAGCACGGTGAGCGCGCAGAGCGCCAAGAGAACGAGGCTCCCGCGCCGGTGCCGCCGCTGCGCCTCGCAGAAGGTGACGCGGTCGACCGGCCCGGGAAGCGCGAGCTCGCCCTCGCTGCGCGGTGCGGACGTCGTCATCGGCGAGCGTCGTTTTGCGCCGCGCGCGACGGCGTCGCAAGGAGCATCCGCTGCGGCGGCGTTGCCGCGACCGCGATCCCGGCGCTAGGAACACCGCACACGGAGGACAGCGGAATGACCGAACCGCACGAGACGACGACCGGCCCGCTCGCGGGGGTGCGCATCCTCGCGATCGAGCAGATGCAAGCCCTGCCGTTCGCGACGCAGCTCCTCGCGCGCATGGGCGCGGAGGTGGTGAAGATCGAGCACCCGGAGACCGGCGACTCGGGGCGCGGTGCGCTCCCCGCGGTGCAGGACGTGGACGGGCGCCGCGTCGGCGCGACCTACCTGCGCAACAACCTCGACAAGCGAAGCGTCGCGATCGATCTCAAGCACCCCGAGGGGCGCGAGCTGGTGAAGCGTCTCGTGCCGCGCTTCGACGTGCTGGGCGAGAACTTCAAGCCCGGCACGATGGACCGGATGGGCCTCGGCTACCGCGACCTGGCACCGCTCCACCCGGGGCTGGTCTACGTCTCGGTGTCGGGCTTCGGCAACCTCCTGCCGTCGCCCTACGGCTCGTGGCCTGCGTACGCGCCGATCGCCGAGGCGATGGGCGGCTTCTACGAGTACCGCCGCGAGGAGAACACGCCGCCCGCGGTGAGCCCGGCGGGCGCGCTCGGCGACATCGGCTCGTCGCTGTTCGCGGCGATCGGGCTGCTCGCGGCGCTGCGCGAGCGCGACCGCACGGGACGCGGCCAGCACGTCGACGTCGCGATGTTCGACGCGATGATCGCGATGGCCGACATCGTGCCGCACTTCTGGTCGCTCGGCGTGCGCGGCAAGCGGCGCACGCCGGGCATCTTCGACGGCTTCCGCGCGAAGGACGGCTGGTTCGTCGTCCAGGCGGTGCGCGAGCACCAGCTCGCGCAGCTCGCGCGCTCGATCGGACACCCCGAGTGGCTCGAGGATCCACGGTTCGCGACCCGCGAGGGCTGGCGCGAGCACATGGAGGACGTCGTCCGCCCGGCGGTCGAGGCCTGGGCCGCGAGCCGGACCAAGCTCGAGGCGGCGACCGAGCTCGCCGAGCAGGGCATCGCGGCGGGGCCCTGCTACGCGACGGAGGATCTGCTCCGCGACCCGCACGTCGCGAGCCACAACATGCTCCTCCGCATCCCGCGTCCGGACTCGGACGAGCCGATGCTGGTGGTGGGCAACCCGATCAAGCTCTCGGGGAGCCCCGAGCGTCCGCCGCGTCGCTGGCCGACGCTCGGCCAGCACACGGACGAGGTGCTGCGCGCGGAGCTCGGGCTCCGCGACGACGAGCTGCGCGCGCTCCGCGAGAGGAAGGTGATCGGCGGCTGAGGCGCAAGCGCGCGACGCGCGCCCGTCGGCGAGCGCGCGTCAGGCGGTCTCGAGCGCGACCGCGGTGCCGTGCAGGACCGCGGCGATCCGCAGCGCGTCCATGACGGCGTCGTCCGACAGGCCGCCGTCGCGGACGGTCTTCTCGTGTGCCTTGAGGCAGACCTCGCAGCCGTTGATCGCGCTCACGGCGAGCGACATGAGCTCGAAGTCGACCTTCTCGCCCTTGGGCTGCGCGATGCGCTGCATCCGCAGGCGAGCGGGCTTCTTCTCGTACGCTTCGCCGAGCATGTGCCGCGAGCGGTAGAAGACGTTGTTCATGCCCATGAGCAGCGCGGCCGCCCGGGCATCGTCGAGCACCGCCTCGTCGATCCCCGCGGCGCGGGCGTCGGCGAGGACGGCGTCGCGCAGCGCGGGGTTGCGCGCGGCGTAAGCGCACGCCACCGCGACCCCCCAGCGCTGGGGCGGAGTCAGCGACTCCGCCCCGAGCACCGTCTGGAGGTTGATCTTCAGGTCACGAGCCGCTTCGGGCAGTGACTCACGCAACGACTCCAGGGAATGCATGGTCACCTCACGCCGCGTTCAGCGTCGGCTGACCCTTCTCCCAGTTGCACGGACACAGCTCGTCGGTCTGCAGCGCGTCGAGCGTGCGAAGCACCTCGTTCACGTTGCGGCCGACGGACAGGTCGTTCACCGAGACGAAGCGGATCACGCCGTCCGGGTCGACGATGAACGTGGCGCGCAGCGCGACGCCCGCCTCCGGATGGAGCACGCCGAGGTCCTCGGCGAGCTTGGGCGTCAGGTGGATCATCGGGAACGGCAGGTCCTTCAGATCCGGATGCTGCTTGCGCCACGCGAGGTGCGAGTACTCGTTGTCCGTGCTGCCGCCCAGGATCACGGCGTCACGGTCGGCGAAGTCCTTCGCACGCCGCCCGAACTCCGCGATCTCCGTCGGACAGACGAAGGTGAAGTCCTTGGGCCAGAAGAACAGCACGAGCCACTTGCCCGGATAGTCCTTGTTCGTGACCTCCTTGAACTCCTTCCCCTTCTCGGTGGAGACCACCGCCTGCACCTTGAAGTCGGGAAGTCGATTACCAACCGTCAACATTTGTTCTTACTCTCCTTTCCTTCCGTTCGTCCTTGGGACACTCGGTCACCGCCCCCTCACCAGGAGACGATCACCGAATACTTGTTGCATTTTTCTTCCAGGCCGGACTCGAGGCGGAACAGCGCCCGCCAGACGCCGCCGCTGTACTGGAGGATCCCCACCGGCTGGGCCTGGTTCAGGCTCGCCGAAGTGCGCGGCGACGCCTTCTTCGGGCCGAAGATCGTCCTCTTGTTCGGTCGAATGAGGAACGCGCTGATCGTGCCGCACGTGGCGTCGCTCAGGTTCGCCGTGTGCAGCGTGACGAAACCGTTCGACACGCGCCTGCCGACGTGCTTCGGCTTCGCCTTTTTGAGCTTGAAGCAGAACTCGTAGAGGATCCCGGGATCGAGCGTGAACACCGGGATGTTCACGCTGCGCCCCGGCTCGTCGATGTACGGGAAGTAGCCGTCCCTGCAGGTCCGGGGCCCGGCGAGCGCGAGCACCTCGGCGTCGGTCATCTCGCTCGCGCGCGCCGTCGTTGCACCGAAGACGAGCAGGATCAAGACAACGAGAAGCTTCACGTGCATGGCTCTCTCCCCGGCTCCGGCTGCCCTCATCGCTCGGCCCTCGCCTTGCTGCGGCGCCGAGCTCGCGGGCGATGCTCGCCCCGCATGATGACCTGGTACTCGCGTACCCGGAACTCCGGCGGCGTCTCGATGCGCGAGATCGACACCGCGTTCCACGGCACGTCGTGGATCGCGCCCGTCGTCTCGTCGATGAAGTGGTGGTGCGGCGAGACGTTCGGGTCGAAGACCACTTTGCCCTCGGAGAGGGCGAGCGCGCGAAGCAGGCCACGCTCCACGAACAGGTTGAGCGTGTTATACACGGTTGCGCGCGACAGGAGCGGGAAGTTTTCACGGACCCGCGCCCAGACGCCGTCGGCGGACGGGTGATCGGTCGTGCGGAGCGCGTACTCCGCGACCGCCACGCGCTGCGCGGACGGCTGGATCCCCCGGCTCTCGAGGAGCTCCATGATCTCTCGATCCATCGTCTAAGCTTAGATTAAGTCTAAATGCAGACGGTGTCAACCCCCTTGGCGACGCGTCCCCCGGGGCTCTAGGCTCGCCACGAGGAGTTGCGCGGCTTGGCCACCCAGACCGAGATCGGCTTGATCTCCGACACGCACGGGCTCGTGCGTCCCGAGGCGCTGCGCGCGCTCGCCGGCGTCGCGCAGATCGTCCACGCGGGCGACGTCGGGTCGCAGGAGGTGCTGGACGCGCTCGGGCGGCTCGCGCCGGTCGTAGCGGTGCGGGGCAACAACGACCGCGGCCCCTTCGCCGAGCGCCTCCCCGAGCGCGCGGTGCTCGAGCGCCCGGGGCTCCGCCTGCTCGTCGTGCACGACGGGCACGAGGTCGCGCGCGAGCCGGCCCTCGATGCTTTCGACGTCATCGTCACTGGCCACTCGCACCGCCCGCGCGTCGAGGACCGAGCGGGCGTCCTGCACGTGAACCCCGGCAGCGCCGGCCCGCGCCGCTTCCGGCTGCCCGTGTCGGTCGCCCGCCTCGCGCTCGGCCCGGGGCGCGTCACGGCGCGGATCATCGAGCTGCAGATCGGCCCTTGAAGCGCCGATCTCCCCTGCATAAGGTCCGCCGCGGTCCTGCCGGGATCCGGACAGGCTCGAGCCCTCGGGGAGAAGGAGATGCGGATGAGAGCGAAGGCGATCGGGGTCCTTCTTTCGTTGCTACCGTTCGCCGAGGCGGGCGCAGCCGAGGGCGAGGTGATGCCGAAGAAGGGTCTTACCCCCACGGTGACCGTGCAGTGCAACGCCCCCAAGGATGGAGTCGGCTACTGCCCCACGTACGCCATCGGGGAGGTGAAGCTCGTCCGCCAGTTCAGCCGGGAGCGCTGCCGTCAATACGAGAGCTGGGGAGCCGACGGCGACGGCAGCGGCATCTGGGTCATCAAGGGCTGCCGCGGCCGCTTCATGGTCGAGCGCGGCCGCCCGTACAAGACCGGCGAGAAGAAGACCATCACCTGCGCCTCCGAGGACGGCGCCTACAAGCACTGCCCGACGCCCACCTGGGGCCACCGGATCTACCTCGCCAAGCAGACCAGCGAGACCACGTGCACGCGGGGGACGAGCTGGGGCGTGGACTGGAACGGGATCTGGGTGAAGGACAACTGCGCGGCGGAGTTCACGGTGGAGTAGCGCCGCGGCGTGCTGCCTGCGGTTCGTTCCCCCGGGTCCGCAAGTGGAGGAAGTCGCCGCGCGGGGTCGTTGCGGAGCGTAGTCGGGCGGGTTGAGCACGTCGCGCTCCGTGGCAGCGGCGCGCCGTCGGCGCGGAAGAAGCGCAGCCCGCCGTCCGGCCGCGCCTGAGGACGTCGTCGAGCAGCGGCAGCGCGCCGAGCGCACGCGCCACGCGGACGCGCTCGCGCGCCGCGCCCGGGTCGAGCCCGATTCGCCAGGAGAGCCAGTGCGCGCAGCTCAGCGCCCCGTGACGGCCCACCCGCCTCCCTCGTCGAAGCGGCGGATCAACGTCAGGACCGGCCGTGGCATCGCCTCTGGGAGCGGCCCTGGCGTCGCGCGAGAGCGACGATCTCACGGCGCGAGGCGTCGACCGGCCTTCCGCAGATGCGAGGCGCGCAGCGCGGCTTCACGACGCTGCGCGGGGCTGCCTCGCTCGCTCGGATCGAAGGTCCGGGTGCCCCTCGCGGAATCTGTCAAGGGAGACCGGGACAATTTTTTGGATGCTCGACAGGCTCGGAGATCACCGCGTCAATCATATTCAACTCCCGAGCGCGGCGACGGGCGCCCACGGCCGATCAGCCCGCCGACAGCACCACCGGCAGGTGCTCGATCCCCGCCACCAGCGTCGACGCCACACGCCGCGGCGTCGTCCCCGGCACGGGATGAATCCCCGGGAACCGCTGGATCAGCTCCTGCACCATCACCTTGAGCTCGAGCCGCGCCAGGTTCGCGCCCAGGCAGAAGTGCGGGCCGATGCCGAAGGCGAGGTGCGGGTTCGGGGAGCGCGTCACGTCGAAGCGGTCGGGGTCGGCGAACACCTCCTCGTCGCGGTTCGCGCTCTGGTAGAGCATCAGGACGCGGTCGCCGGCGCGGATCGCCTGGCCGCGGATCTCGGTGTCGCGCGTGGTCGTGCGGCGGAAGCAGATGATCGGCGAGACGTAGCGGAGGATCTCCTCGACCGCGCCGTCCATGAGCTCGGGGCGCGCGCGGAGGAGCTCGAGCTGGTCGCGGTTCTCCATGAGGGCGAGCATCCCGCCCGAGATGGCGTTGCGCGTGGTCTCGTTGCCCGCGACGAGGAGGAGCGTCATGAACATGACGATCTCGTCGTTCTCCATCGCCTCCTCGTCCTCGGCGAGCATGCCTTCCTGCTGCGCCGCGACCAGGATGCTCACGAGGTCCTCGCGCGGGTGCCGGCGCCGATCCTCGAACACGTCCTTCAGGTACGTGCCGTACTCGGCGTAGGCGGTGATTGCGTCGTTCATCTTGACGGGGTCGTGGTAGTTGCCCGCGACGCCGATCAGCCGGTCGGACCAGTCGTGGAAGCGGTCGAAGTCCTCCTGCCGGATGCCGAGCATCTCGGCGATGATGTAGAGCGGCAGCGGGACCGCGACGTCGCGCACGAGGTCGCACTCGCCGCGCTCCGCGACGTCGTCGACGATGCGCTTCGCGAGGTCGCGCACGCGGTCGGCGAGCAGGCCGACCATGCGCGGCGTGAAGCCGCGGTTCACGAGCTTGCGCAGCCGGGCGTGGCGCGGGTCGTCCATGCAGACGATCGACACCATTGCGTCCGACTCGGGCAGCACGCCCTGCGCCGCGGAGAAGACCTCGGCGTTCTTCGACACGTCGAAGACGTCGGCGTAGCGCGACAGCACCCACAGGCGGCTCGCCTCGTCCCAGTAGACGGGCGCGTTGGCGCGCAGCCAGCGGTAGGTCGGGTGCGGGTCGCCCGCGTACAGGGTCGCGTCGGTCAGGTTGGGCTTCATGGTCTCCTCGGCGGTCGTTCGGGTCGAGCGTTGTAGTCGAGGGCGTCGGGGCGGTGCAATCCCGGGGGGACGCGCGCTCAGCGTGCGAGCCAGGCGAGCACGCGGTCGCGCAGGCGGCGCCCGTCGCGCCGCCCCATCTCGTAGGTCGCCTCGAGTCGTGCGGGGCTCGTGTAGTCCCACTTGGCGATCGGCACGTCGGTCGCAGGTGCGAGATAGAGGCGCGTCGCGGACGAAGGGAGACTTCGCTCCGCTGCGGCGCGGGTCAGGAGCACGAGCACCTTGCCCGCCTGCGCCGCCGGGGAGAGCGCCCGCACCGGGACGTTCTCCACGAACCCGCCATCCACGTAGATCCGCCCGTCGCGCCGCGGCAGGCGCGTGACGAGCGGCGTCGCCGACGACGCGAGCACCGCGTCCTCGACCTCGCCCGGAGATGCGAGCTCCTGCGCCGTCACGACGTCGAGGCGGAAGCCCGGCGGCACCTCGTCGGGTCCGTGCAGCACGCCCGCCCGCTTGCGCGCCCGATAGTCGCGGAGCGCGCGCCAGAGGCAGGGCGCGAAGCGCGCGCCCGGCGCGACCGAGGCGACCAGAATGCGCACCGGCCCCGCCGCGGGAAGGCGCGCGAAGCCGCCCGCCGCGAGCGCCGCGCCGACCGTCGCACGGTAGATCGCCTCGTGCGGGAACACGGGGCCGCGGCCGAGCCGCTCGGGGTAGACGTTGCGCCGGTTCGCCGCGGCGAGCGCGACGAAGCGCTCCATCATCGCGTCGGTGCAGCGCGCCGCGAGGCCGACGGCCATGCAGGCGCCGGCCGAGACGCCCGCCCACTCGCTTGGCTCGGGCAGCTCGTCGCGCAGCACGTCGAGCACGCCGACGCTCCACGCCGTCCGGCAGCCGCCGCCGGCGAGAACCACCGCGAGGCTCACCGCTCCGCTTCCTCGAGCAGCGCGAGCACCCGGCGGCGCTCGCCCTCGACGTCGACGAGCGGCGCGCGGCGCCCGGCCGCGATCTCCTCCACGGTGAACGGACGGAAGCCCGCCGGCAGCGAGTCGCCGGCGAAGCGCTGCACGACCCAGGTCATGAGCGCCGCCGCCGACTGCTCGTCGAGCTGCGCCGCGGTCACGTTGGGCAGGCGCACGAGGTAGGAGCGCCCCTCGGGCAGCGCGGCGAAGCGGCCGAGGGTCGCGTCGAGCGCGGGGACGAGGCCCGCCGTCGCGCGGCCGTCGGCGAGGTGGCAGCCCTGGCAGTGCAGCGCGTAGTTGACCTCGGGTGAGTAGCCGCCCGCGCGCGCGTCTCGGCCCACGACGAGCGCGGCGAGCCCCGCGAGAACCACGAGCATCCGGCGCGCCAGCGTCGCCCGCCTGGCGCCACGCGCGCCGCTCACTCCGCGACGCCGAGGACGACCGACACCGAGCAGTGGACCGCGCGGCTCTTGGTTCCGAAGCACCACAGGAGGCTGTTGTTCTTGTAGAGCACGTAGGGCGGCTTCTCGCCCTCGGTCCGCATGCACTGGCAGCGCAGGCAGAGGGTCGAGCCGCAGCAGTCGTTGTACGAGACGACGTAGTCGCGGTTGTCCGCGGGGTTGCGGCAGGTGCCGATCCAGGTGATCGGCGACATCTCCGTGCCCGGCGGACAGGCGCTCTGCGTGCCGCCGCAGCAGGCGCAGAGGAAGCCGTCGATCGCGCAGTGCCGCCAGTAGTTGCAGCTCGTCGGGTCGCCGGCGTCGCCGGGGATCTGCGCGTCGTCGGGCAGCGCCGCGTGGCCGCGCGCGATCGGCAGGAGCGGCAGGCCCGCCGCGCCGACCAGCCACGCGCCGAGGCGGGCGAGCGCGCTGCGCCGCGAGGTGGCGCGCGCGAGCCCGCGGACGACACGCTCCGCCGCGCGGTCGATCACGCTCATCCGCGCACCTCCGCGCCCTGCGCCGCCGCCTCCCGCTCGAGGAGCTCCTGCAGCGAGCCGACGCCGCGCGCGTCGGCCTCGAGCAGGCTTTCGAGATGCTCGCGTGTGCTCACCAGGCCCTTCGAGCGAATCGTGCCGGCTCCGTCAAGGAGGACGGCGTACGGGACGCGCGGCACCTGCCAGGTCATGCCGAGGACCGGCGAAAGCACGCACGGCAGGTCGGCGACCCCGTGCCGCTCGAGCAGCGCGCGGTACTCGGCCGGATCCCCGTCGCCCGCGAGCAGCACGCGGAGCCGCACCCGCTCGGCGCGCGCGAGCGAGCGCAGGACCGGGAGCAGCGTCTTGCACACCGGGCAGGTCGGCGAGAGGAAGAAGAGCAGCGTCCGCTGCCCGTCCGGGCTCGCGGCGCCGACCGCCACCGTGTCGCCGTCGAGCGTCGTCGCCGGGACGACCGGCGCCGCCTCGCCGACCGCCGGACCGCGGCCGATCGCGAGCGCGCCCACCGGCGCGATCCGCTCGTGCAGCACGCCGATCTGCCGGGCGAGCGCGACCACCACCGCGGCGAGCGCCAGGACGACGAGCCAGAGGACGACGTGCGAGACGAGCAGCGCGTCGCTCATCCGCGCATCCAGGCACGCGTCTCGGCTCGGAGCGCCGCGAGGCCGGGCGCGTTCGCGAGAAGGCGCTCGACGGCGACGTAGAGCAGACCGAGGGCCGCCACGCCGAGCGCGACCGTCGCCGCGTCGAGCCAGACGAGGGGCCGGGCGGCGACCGGACGCGTGCAGGCGAGCGCCGCGACGGCGAGGATCGCGTTCCGCACGAGGAGCGCGCCGCCGATCGGCCGGCGCGCCGCGGCCCCGAGACAGCCGCAGTCGAGGTCGCGCCGGCCGCGCACGAGATTGACCCCGATCGCCGCGCCGTAGAGCAGGAGCAGCAGCGCGGCGGCGGTCCCGCCGAGAGGCCCGCCGCCGGGCACGAGGAGGGTGAGCGCCGTCGCAGCCTCGACGAGCGGCAGGACGAGCGCGAAGCTCGAGACCAGCGCCCCGGGGACCAGCTCGTACGCCGCGACCGCTTCGCGGAACGCGCCGGGGTCGCGCAGCTTGTGCGCGGCCGCGGCGGCGAAGAGCAGCGCGAGCCCGCCGCGCAGGACGAGCGAGACCGCCGGATCGAGCACCATCGCCCTCACGGGGCGACGAGCACGGTGCCCGAGAGCCCCGGCTCGGCGATCTCCCGCAGCAGCTCGCCGCTCGTCGCGTCGTGCACCGTCACCGCGGGCGGCATCATCGCCATCACCACCAGCATCGGCCGCTCGTCCTGGGTCACGAGGATCGCCTCGGCGCCGGGGTTCGGCAGCACGCGGTCGAGGAGCCAGCTCACGACGCGATCGCTCAAGCTCTCCGTGCCGAGGCGGAGCTGGCCGCGGAGGAAGCTCGCGAGCGGGCTCACCACCGCGATGCGCTGCGTGCGGCTCCGCCGCGCCACGTCGTACACCCAGATCTCGGAGCCCGCCTGCTTGTGCGTGTCGGGGCCGCCCTGGTGGACGAGCACGTAGAGCCGGTCGGTCGAGGCGTGGAGCGCGACCGGCTGCCCGCCGCCGGGGCGCCACGACTCCTTGCGATCCTGCTCGTCGAGCAGCGGCCAGGGCTCGCCGAGCTGCGTCGTCTCACCCGAGACATCGAGCGTGTGCACCATCCCCTCGAACGAGACGAAGGTCCAGCGGGACCCGTCGCGACCCGCCGCCTCGAAGATCGGATCCTTGTCCGGGTCGAAGAAGCGCTCCGTCCGCTCCGTCGAGGTCGCGAGCCCCGCGTCGTCGATCGTCACGACGAGCGCGGTGCCGTCGGCGCAGAGCTGGAAGAAGCGCCGGTCGCCCGCCGCGTAGACCAGGCTGCAGCCCGGGGTGGGGATCTCCGCCGTGAAGCGGCGCTCGCGCACGTCGACGATCGACAGCGACTGCGCAGGCGTCACGTTGAACACCGCGACGAAGCGCCCGTCGTCGGAGATCGCGTTGGGCGCGACGCCGGGGAAGTACTCGGCGCGCTTGGGCGGGATCGGGATCTCGGCGGTCGGCATGAGGGTCTGCGCGTCGTAGATCGTGACGACGTCGGTCCGGTCGCCGCGCACGCCGCGCGAGAAGTAGCTCTCGGGGATGTAGATCTCGCGGTGGTCGGGCGAGAAGAGCGGCCAGATGGCGAAGCCGACGCCGGGCGTCCCCGCGGTGATCGTGCCCAGCAGCTTGCCGCTGTCGCCGTCGTAGAGCGCCGTGCGGTGGAGCAGCACGTCGCCCAGCCAGAACCAGTGCGGCCGCGGCTTGGCGGGCAGCGTCAGCACCTGGCCGACGGGCTCGGCGACGTCGTCCTCGGCGCGTGCCGGGGCGGGCACCGCGAGCGCGAGGAGCGCCGCCGTGCAGGCAGTGATCGAGGCAATGAGGCGCAGCACCGGCCGCTCATACCAGAGACCCGGCCCCGGGTGCGACCGCTCGCGCCCGCGCGCGGGCTTGCACACCCCGGCCTCGAGGCGCGATAGGGCGTCGTGGCCCGATTTCGCTTCCCCCTTCGTCGAGCGGCGTCCGCGGTCGTCGCCGCGGTTGCCCCACTCGCGCTCGTGTCGCCGGCGCTCCTCCTCCTGCCGGCGCTCGCGTCGGCCGATGCACCGCCCGCGCCGAGCGAGGCGGCCCGCGCCGAGGCGCGCGAGGTCTACGCCGCGGTCTGCGTGAGCTGCCATGGGCCGGCGGGCCGCGGGGACGGCCTCGCCGCGGCCGGGCTGCCGGTCCGGCCCGTGAGCTTCGCCGACCCCGCGTGGCAGAAGGCGACCAGCGACGCGCAGATCGACAAGGCGATCGTCGACGGCGGCGCGGCGGTGGGCAAGAGCCCGCTCATGCCGCCCAACCCGAGCCTGCGCGACAAGCCCCAGGTCCTCGCCGCGCTGCGCGACCTGATCCGCAGCTTCGCGAAGGAAGCGCCTGCCGCCCGCTGAGGGCGGCAGGCGGCCGGCTCCTACTTCTTCTTCTTCACCCGGACCGGCTTCTCGCCGACGATCGCGTACTCGACCATGTCACCGGTCTTCAGGTCCTCGGCGGCGACGACCACCGCGTCGATCTCGTACTCCTTGCCGTCCGAGCCCTTGATCCGGACCACGTCCTCCTCGACCGCGACCACGGTGCCGGTCTGGGTGCCGGCGGTGCCGGCCTCCGTGCCGCCGCTGGCGGCGTGCGACTCGGCGCGCGCGAGATCGATCCCCGCGACTCCGGCGCAGAGGGCCGCGATCCCGATGCCGATGACGAGCTTGCGCATGGCGTCTCCTCCCTTCGCCGCCTCCCGCTATGCGGCGGCGCAGGCCGAGTCAAACCGGCGGGGGTCAGCGCACGGGTGGCGCGACGCCAGCGTCGCGCGCCAGGCGGTCGCGGGTCGACACCGCGGCGTACAGCACGGCGGAGGCGAGGTGCGCCCAGACGATCGCGACGATCGCGCCGACCAGGAGGAGCAGGAAGCCCACGATCACGAGCGGGATCGCAAGCAGCAGGATGCCGAGGATCGTGGCCGCGTAGGGCCGCGTGCGCGCCCAGCTCTCGCGCACCGCCGGGACGGCGTCGTAGCCCTCGTCGATCACCAAGTACGGGACCCAGGCGAGACGGACCATGGCGATCACGCCCGGGACGATGAGCAGCACGAGGCCGATCACGACGAGCGCGCTCACCAGGAGGCTCGCGAGAACCGCCTGCACGTAGTTGCGCTGGAAGGCGGCGAAGAGGTCGCCGACCTCCGGCTTCTCGCCCCGCGCCGTGCGCAGGAAGGCGTACATGCCGCCGAAGCTCACCGGCCCGAGGACGAGCACGTTGTAGGCGAGCCCGAAGACGTTGTCCTGGAGCCAGCCCGACGGAGCGCACAGCACGCCCCACACGACGACAAGCAGAAAGAGCTCGAGCGCGCAGCGCTTGAGCTCCCGCCAGGCAATGCCGTACGCCTCGGTCGCGCTCGGAACCGTCATCTCCGCCATCTCCGCCCCTCCTCCGGATTCCTCTAGAGTCCGACTACGACCTTCGGCGGGTACTTCTTGAACGTCAGCAGGTGGTTCCGCACGCCGCTCTGGAAGGCTTCGAGGTAGGCGAGCTTGCGGATCAGGTAGCTGCGCGTCTCCTTCGGGTCGAGGTAGAGGTTGTAGAGCCGCCCGTAGGGGTACTTCTGCGTGACGCCGGTGAAGCCGCCCGGGTTGAGCACGTCGCGGTCGTCGTCCGAGATGGACGCAAGCATGAACTTGTACTCGCCGACCCGCAGCGCGGAGAACTGCCGGCCGAGCCAGTAGTAGACGTACTTGCGGTTCGACTCGCCCGCCTCGGTGAGGAGGAACGAGGTCTGGTCGACGCCGTCGATGAAGCGGTCCGCGGGCAGCGTCTGCTCGGCGCCGGCGAGCGTGAGCACGGTCGGGAAGACGTCCATCAGCGAGAACAGCCCGTCCGACGCCCGCCCGCCGTCGATCATCCCCGGCCAGGAGAGAATCCCCGGCACCCGCTGGCCGCCCTCCCAGGTCGAGCCCTTGGCGCAGCGGAACGGCGAGTAGGCCGCGTCGGGCCAGGTCTCCATCTCCGGGCCGTTGTCGGAGGAGACGAAGATCAGCGTGCGCTCGAGCTGGCCGGTCTCGCGCAGCGCGGCGACCAGGCGACCGACGATGTCGTCGAGCTCGATCAGCGTGTCCTTGTAGGGGTGCTTCGCCGGCGACTTCCCGAGGAAGCGCTCGTGCGGGTAGTTGTCGAAGTGGGCGCCGCGCGTGCAGTGGTAGAGGAACCAGGGCTTCCTCTCGCTCGCCATGCGGCGGATGAAGTCGATCGAGTAGGCCGCCCACTTGTCGTCGAGCTGCGAGAGGACCGGGATCGTCACCTCCTCGACCTGCTCGAGCTCGCCGCCGCGCGTCGCGTGCACGAAGCACTTGTTGAACGGCTGGTTCTCGACCCAGCGCGTGCGCTCCTCCGAGTAGACGATCTCCGGGAAGAAGTACGGGTCGCGCCACTCGGTGTACATGTCCGAGACCGAGAGGAAGCCGTAGAAGTCGTTGAAGCCGACGTGCTGCGGCTGCGACTCGACGTTCTCGCCCAGGTGCCACTTGCCGACTGCCTGGGTCACGTAGCCGGTCGCGCCGAGCAGCTCGGCGAGCGTCACCTCGCCCTGCAGCCCGCCCTTCTCGCCGTACATCGGCGGGCGCTGCAGGCCGTGGCGCATCGGCAGGCGCCCGGTGAGCAGCGAGGCGCGCGACGGCGTGCACGAGGGCTCCGAGTAGCACGACGTCAAGCGCAGACCGCCTGCCGCGAGCCGGTCGATGTGCGGCGTCGGCGCGCCGACCGCGACGCCGCCGCCGTAGCAGCCGAAGTCGCCCCAGCCGACGTCGTCCATCAGCACGACGAGCACGTTCGGCTTGCGCCCGTGCCGTCGCTCGTACTCGGCAAGCCGCCGGCGCGCCGCCTCCTCCTGCTCGGGATGGCGAAAGACCGGCTCGCGGTTCTCCGCGAGCATGACGGTCGGGGCGGCGATCGGATCGTGCGGCATGGAACGCGTCTCCTCGCGGCAAGCGTCAGGGCGAGCCGCTCTCCCTCGCGTAGCGTTCGGCGAGCGCCTTGTGGTCGATCTTGCCGGAGTGGGTGAGCGGGATCCGGTCGATCGGCAGGATCCGCACCGGGATCTTGAACGCCGCGATCTGCGTCGCGAGGAAGCTCTTGAGCTCGTCCTCGGTCGCGCTCGCCCCCTCCTTGAAGCTCACGTAGGCGATCGGCACCTGGCCCTCTTCGGCGTCGGGCGCGCCGAACGCGCCAGCCTCGGCGACCGCGGGATGCCGGTAGAGCGCCTGCTCGATCTCGCCCGGCGTGATGTTCTCGCTGTTGCGCTCGATGATCTGCTTGAGGCGTCCGGTGAACCAGCACTCGCCGCGCTCGTCGCGGAGCCCCATGTCGCCGGTGCGCAGCCAGCCGTCGACGAACACCTCGCGGTTCGCCTCCGGGCGCCGCCAGTAGCCGGGCGACACCATCGGCCCGCGCACCCAGAGCTCGCCCACCTCGCCCGTCGCCACGTCCGTGCCGAGACGGTTCGGGTTCACGTCGACCACGCGCAGCTCGACCTCGTCGACCGGCACCCCCATGTAGCCGCGGCGCTCGAGCTCGGGCTTGCGGGCGATCGTGAGCCAGATCGCCTCGGTCATCCCCCAGCCGACCTGGACCGGCTTGCCGGAGCGATCGATGAACGCCCGCTGGAGCGCGAGCGGCAGCTCGTCGCCGCCGGTGAAGACGACCTCGAGCGAGGCGAAGTCCTCGCGCCGAGCGTCGGGCCAGCGGACGATCTGCCACAGGTGGTCGACGTGCGCGCCGACGATCGTCGGGCGCACGCGGCGCAGGTCGTCGTAGAAGCGCGCGACCTCGAAGTCGCGCTCGAGGACGACCTCCGCGCCGTGCGCGAGCAGCGGAAAGACCTGGATGAAGCCGCCCATGTGGCTCACCGAGTCGTGCACCACGATCCGCGAGCGCGCGTCGACCCGCTGGAGCGCCGCGACCACGCTCGCGCCGATCCCGGCGCACGAGGCGTGCGAGTGCGTGACGCCCTTGGGCAGCGCGGTCGAGCCCGAGGTGTAGAGGATCATCGCGAGCGTTTCGGGCGGCACGTCGGGCAGCTCGCGCCGCGGGCGCGCGGTGAGCTCGGCGAAACGCCCGCACCCGGGGGCCTCGCCGCCCGCGACCAGCACGCGCTCGACGCTCGTCCTCTCGAGGTCGATCTTTGCGAGGTCCGCGAGCTTGTCGGCGTTCACGATCAGCCAGCGCGCCTCCGAGTCGGCGAGGCCGTAGGCGATCTCCGGCGGCGCGTCGACGTACTCGAAGGGCACCATGGTGACGCCGGCGCGCCAGCAGCCGAGGTAGCAGGCGACGAGCTCGATGCCGTTCGGCAGGAGCGTCGCGACGCGCTCCCCCGCGAGCCCCGCGTCGGCGAGCGCGGCTGCAATGCGCCCTGCGAGGTCGTCGAGCGCAGCGTAGGTCACGCGCTCCGCACCCGCGACGAGCGCCGGTGCGTCGGGTGTGCGCGCCAGCGTCGCATCGAGCAGGCGCGCGAGACGATACGGCTCCTGCATGGCGGCGAGCGTGCGCCGCCAGGGCCGTTGCTGTCAACCGGCAGGAGCTCGCGTCAAGCGTCGAACACGACCGGCAGCCGGTCCGGCGAGCGGAACGCGAGCCCGACCACGCGGCACTCCTCACCGGGCGCGAGGCGAAGGTTCGGCAGGCGCTCGAGCAGCACCTCGACCGCCGTGCGCGCCTCGAGGCGTGCGAGGTTCGAGCCCAGGCAGAAGTGCTCGCCGAAGCCGAACGCGACGTGGTCGCCGACGTTCGGGCGGCGCAGGATGAAGCGGTCGGGATCGTCGAAGTGGGTCTCGTCGCGGTTCGCCGAGCCGAGCGCGAGCATCAGCATGCTGCCCGCGGGGACCGGGACCCCCGAGATCTCCACGTCGCGCGTCGCCTCGCGCGAGACGTACTGCACGGCGGACTCCCAGCGCAGGGTCTCCTCGATCGCGGCGTCGAGCGCCGCCCGGTCGGCGCGCACCTCGTCCATCACGTCCTGGTGGTGGAGCAGCGCGAACAGCAGGCTGCCGGTCAGACGGTAGGTCGTCTCGGCGCCCGCCGGGAGGAGCAAGCGGAGAAAGCCGAGCACCTCCTCCTCGGTGAGCCGCTCGCCGTCGACCTCGGCGTGGACGAGCGTGCTCACCAGGTCCTCGCGCGGCTCGCGGCGCCGCTCCTCGAGGATCGGGCGGAGGTAGTCGACGATCCGCTGCGCCGCGGCGAGGCCGCGCTCGGGGTCGTCGGCGATCGAGAGCAGGTCGAGCGCCAGGTGGTGGAACTCGTCGAAGTCCTCGATCGGCAGCCCCATGATGTGCGCCATGACGCGCAGCGGGTAGGTGAAGGTGAACTGCGCGACGAGATCGGCGCGGCCGTCGCGCACGAAGCCGTCGACGAGCTGGTGCGCGGTCGCCTCGACGACGCGGTCGAGCCCGGAGCGCAGCGCGCGCGGCGAGAAGGCCGGCGTGACGAGCCGGCGCTGGCGGAGGTGCTCGGCGCCGTCCATCTCGAGGATCGTGCGGCCCATGACCAGGCCGATGCCGCGGGCGTTGGCGCGCGAGGAGAAGGTCGCGGAGTCCTTGAGCGCCCCGATCACGTCGTCGTAGCGGGTGATGAGCGTGGTCGGGCCGAGGATCCCGCTCAGGGTCACGACCGGGCGCTCGCGGCGGAGGCGGCGGTAGACCGGATAGGGATCCGGCACCGGGCTCATGAGCGTTCCGCCGAAGAGGCGGGTCGCGGTCTCGAGTCGCTCGTCTGGCGCGTTCATCGGCCGAGCCTTAGTCCGGGCGTTCGATTCAATCAAGCGATTATCTGCCGTTGCGTCGCCGCACGCTCGTGGAAGCGGCTGAGCTTGACGCGAGGCGCGCGGGCGGGCGATCCCGGCACCCGATGCCCCCGGCGAGGTAGGTCACGCAGCCCGAAGCTTCCCGTGGTCCACGCTCCTCGAGCGTCGGCGCGCGGGAGAGTGCCCCGCGCCGCCCGTGCGCGCCGCGCGCGCCGCACGAGCGGCCGGAGCGGGGCGCCGCACACGGCAACGCGAGACCGCCGGGTAGCGCACCTTTGCCGCCGCCTCTCGCCGGCTTGCGTGGCGTCCCGCGCGGGAGGCCCGCGTGGCCGACATCTCCTGGCGCGAGAGCGCCTGGTGCGAGAGCGCGCTCGCCACCTGGCGCGTCCTCGCCCTCGCCTCACCGACCGTGACGCGCGCCTGCGCGACCTGCGGCGGCAGGCGACCGTTCCGCTCGAGCGGTCGCTTCCGCGTGAACGCCCAGCAGCGCCGCGTCGACGTCTGGCTCGTCTACCGCTGCGTCGCCTGCGACGCGACCTGGAACGCGACGATCCTCGAGCGCCGCACGCCGGCGCAGATCGGACCGGACCTCGTGCGCTTCGAGCGCAACGACCCGGCGCTCGCCCACGCCTGCGCCTTCGACCGCGCGCTCCTCGCCCGTGCGGGCGCGCGGCCGGACGGCGACGTCCCGTTCCGCGTCGAGGTCGCGCCCGCGCCCGGCGCACCGGATGGGCGCATCGCGGGCGCGCGCGTCGTCCTCGCCGACCCGATCGAGGTGCGCCTCGCGGGCGTCGTCGCGGCGGCGCTCGGCGTGTCACGGAGCCGGGTGCGCGCCTGGGAGGCCGCGCGGCGCCTCGTGCTCCACCCGGACGACGGCGGCTCGCTCGGCGCTCCAGCCCGGAACGGACAGCGCCTCGTGCTGCTCGGCGAGGACCTGCGTTGACCATCCGCCGCCGGGGATGCGAACGTGGCGCCTCCGGAGTCCGAAGGATCCGAAGGAAGGGTCACCCGATGCTGCTCCTCGAACCTCGAACGACGACCACCTGCGCGAGGGCGATCCTTGTGCTCTCGGCCCTGCTGCTCGGCGTCGCGCCGGGCGGCGTGCCGGCGCGAGCCGCGGACCTGACGATCCGCGGCACGCGGCTTCTCGTGTCCGAGCCGCAGCCCGCTGACCCGAGCCGGCGGCGCATCGTCGCGACCGCCCGCGAGCGGCAGAGCCCCGATCCGCTCACCGGCGACCCGACGGTCGCCGGCTCGAACGGCGGCGGGCTCCTGCAGATCGTGCTCGAGGGCGGCACGCCGGGCTCGGCGGTGTTCGCGCTGCCCCAGGGCACGTCGCGCAGCGGCCGGCCGTTCTGGCGCGAGACGGCGCCGTTCGGCGTGCGCTACGCCGACCAGCACGGCGAGAACGGACCCGTCAAGTCGGTCGTCCTGCGCAAGACCAAGGCGGGGCTCCTGTCGCTGCGCGTCGCGCTCTCCGGCCGACACGCGCCGCTCGCCCTCGTCCCGCCCGACCCCGGCGTCCGCGGCTACGTGCTGCTCTCGCTCTCGGGCGGCGATCGCTACTGCGTCGCGTACGGGCCCGAGGCGCGCGTCGTGAACCGCGGCGAGCGGTCGTTCGCCGTCGCGGGCGTGGCGAGCGAGGGCTGCCCCGCGGAGGTCGGCGGCGAGCTCCTGGTCCTCACCTACAACGTGGCCGGGCTGCCCGAGGGCCTCTCGGGCTCGCACCCGGCGCGCAACACGCCGCTCATCAGCCCGCTGCTCAACGGCTACGACCTGGTGCTCGTCCAGGAGAGCTGGCAGACGCCCGTGCCGAACCCGCTCGCGCCGCTGCGCGTCTACCACGAGCTGCTGGTCGCGGACGCGCTCCACCCCTTCAAGTCGATCCCCGCGACGCATCCCTTCGGCACGAATCCGGATCGCCCGACGGCGATCCTCGGCGACGGGCTCAACCGGATGTCGCGCTTCCCGTTCACCCCGGTGACGCGCGTTCCGTGGACCGGCTGCCACAACAGCGCGGCCGACTGCCTGGCGCTCAAGGGCTTCAGCTTCGCGCGCACGACGCTCGCGCCCGGCGTCGAGGTCGACGTCTACAATCTGCACATGGAGGCGGGCGGCGACCCCGAGGACGACGCGCTGCGCGACGCCGGGGTGTCGCAGCTCCGCGACTTCATCGCGGCGAACTCGGCGGGGCGCGCGCTGATCGTCGGCGGCGACTTCAACCTGCACACCAACACGCAGCCCGACGGCGCGCAGTACGCGCGGCTGCTCGCCGAGACGGGGCTCGTCGACGCGTGCGCCGCGGTCTCCTGTCCGAGCCCCGGGCGGATCGACAAGATCGCGTTCCGCAGCGGCGGCGGCGTGACCCTGGAGGCGCTGTCCCACCGCTTCGAGACCGACGTGTTCGTCGACGACGCGGGCGAGCCGCTGAGCGACCACGACGCGCTCGCGGTGCGCTTCGCCTGGCGCGCGACCTCGCCTTGACGCAAGCCGCGCGACCGCGGATCGCTCGCGAAGGAGGACGGAGCCATGACGACGATCTACCGCGAGGAGGACGCAGACCTCGGGGCGCTCGCGGGCGCCCGCGTCGCCGTCGTCGGGTACGGCAACCAGGGGCGGTCGTGGGCGCTCAACCTGCGCGACTCGGGCCTCGACGTGCAGGTGTGCGTGCGCGCCGACGCCTCGCGTGAGCAGGCGCGCGCCGACGGCTTCGCGGTCGCCGACCTCGAGTCGGCGAGCGCCTGCGACGTCATCTGCGTGCTCATCCCCGACGACGCGATCCCGTCGCTGCCGCTCCGCCCGACCGAGCGCGCGCTCACCGTTCTCGCGAGCGGCTACACCCTCGCGTTCGACCGCTTCACGCCGCCGGGCGACGTCGGCATGGTCGCGCCGCGCATGCTCGGGCCCGAGGTGCGGCGCTGCTACGAGGAGGGCAAGGGCTTCATCACCGCGGTCGGCGTGCACCGCGACGTGACCGGCACGGCGAAGGCGCGCACGCTCGCGATCGCCAAGGGGATCGGCGGGCTCCGCGAGGGCGCGATCGAGATGACGGCGCGCCAGGAGGCGATCCTCGACCTCGCGGTCGAGCAGGTGCTCTCGCCCGCGCTCGCGCACGTCAGCACCTCGTTCGTTGGCGTCATGCTCGAGCAGGGGATCCCGCTCGAGGCGATCCTCACCGAGCTCTTCCTCTCGGGCGAGGTCGAGCGGACCTACCGGCTGCTCCGCGAGCAGGGCTTCGCGCGGCAGATGGAGTACCACTCGCCGACCAGCCAGTACGGGCAGCTCTCGCGCCGCGGCGCGTACGACCACCTCGACGTGGCGGGCCGGATGCGCGAGCTCACGGAGGACATCGCGTCGGGCCGCTTCGCCGACGAGTGGGACCGCGAGCGCGACACGGGCTACACGCGCCTCGCCGCGCTCAAGGAGCAGTTCTGCGGGGCGGCGGTGCGCGAACTCGAGGACGACCTGCGACGCCGTCTCGGCCCGGGGCTGCGCACGCCGCCGTGATCGGACGCCTCGCGCGGCGCCCCTGGCTGCAGCTCCTCCTCGCGGGCGCGGTCCTCTGGGCGGTGCAGACCTTCGGCGGCGCCTTGCCGCGTGAGCGCATCGTGGTCGGCGAGGACGTCGTGCAGGGCCTGCGCCAGGACCACCGGCGGCGCACCGGGCGCCTGCCGACGCCCGAGGAGGAGGCGGCGCTCGTGCGGGCGTTCGCCGACGAGGAGATCCTCTACCGCGAGGCGCTCGCGCTCGGCCTCGACAAGAACGACGTCGTCGTGCGCCGCCGTCTCGTGCAGAACATGAGCTTCCTGCTCGAGGAGTCGAACCCCGTCCCCGAGCCCGACGACGCGACGCTCGCGGCTCACCTCGCGGCGCACCCCGAGCGCTTCGCCGCGCCCGAGCGCTGGTCGTTCGTCCACGTCTTCGTCGCACACGACGAAGGCGGCGAGGCGGCGGCCGAGGCGCGCGCCCGCGAGCTCGCAGCGGAGCTCGCACGCGGCGCCGATCCGGCCCGGCTCGGCGACCCGTTCGCGCACGGCGCGTCGTTCGTCCGGCAGAGCGCGCGCGAGATCGACCAGCGCTTCGGCCCGGGGTTCGCATCACGCGTCGCTTCCCTCGCGCCCGGCTCCTGGTCGGAGCCGCTCGCCTCGAGCTACGGGCTCCACCTGGTGCGGGTCACCGAGCACGTGCCCGCGACGACGCCGGAGCTCGCCGACGTGCGCGCGGCCGTCCGCGACGACTGGATCCGCGAGCGGCGCGCCGCGGCCGAGCGCGACGCGCTCGCCGCGCTGCGCGAGCGCTACGAGGTCGTGACCGAGCCGTGAGGCGCGTGCGGAGCGTCGCCGCGGCGGCGGGCGCGGCGCTGCTGCTCGCCGCGGGCTGCGCCGACCGCGAGGTCGCGCCGGGACGCGCGCCGGGCGAGGCGCACGTGCCCTGCGCCGACCGCAACCCGCTGCGCAACCTCTACTTCGGCGACCTGCACGTGCACACCGCGTACTCGTTCGACGCGACCGTCTTCGACGTGCGCACCCGCCCGGAGGACGCCTACCGCTTCGCGCGCGGCGAGCTGCTCGCGCTGCCGCCGCTCGACGCGGACGGCCGCGGCACGCAGATCCTGCAGCTCGACCGTCCGCTCGACTTCGCGGCGGTCACCGACCACTCGGAGTTCCTCGGCGAGGTCGAGATTTGCTTGACACCGGGGGCGCGCGGCTGGGACTCGGCGAGCTGCGCCGCGTTCCGCGCCGGCGGCAACGTCGGCCAGGCGGTGTTCGGCGCCGAGACGACGCAGCCCGACCCGACGCGCGACCCCACGGTGTGCGGCCCGGACGGCAACGACTGCCTGGTGCAGGCGAGCGTCGTGTGGCGGCGGACGATCGACGCGGCGAACGCGGCCTACGACCGCACCGAGCGCTGCAGCTTCACCACCTTCGTCGCCTACGAGTACACGGCGAACACCAATGCCAGCAGCCAGCACCGGAACGTGATCTTCGCCTCCGACCGCGTCCCGCCGCCGGTCACCTACGTCGAGCAGCCGACGCCCGACGGCCTGTGGGCCGAGCTTCGTGCGACCTGCCTCGAGGCGGGCAACGGCTGCGACGTGCTCGCGATCCCGCACAACCCGAACCAGAGCAACGGCCGCCTGCTGCGCGTCGAGTATCCGCCGGGCGCGACGCTCGAGGAGCAGCGACGGTACGCGGAGGAGCGGGCCGCGATCGAGCCCCTGGTCGAGGTCTTCCAGCACAAGGGCGACTCCGAGTGCACGGCCGGCCTCGCGAGCGGGCTCGGCGCGGCGGACGAGCTGTGCGGCTTCGAGAAGCTGCGTGCCCCACCCTTCGAGGACTGCGGCGACGGCGTCGGCTCCGGCGGCACGGCGAACGCGGGCTGCGTGTCGCGCCGCGACTTCGTCCGCGGCGCGCTGCTCGACGGGCTCCTCGAGGAAAAGCGCCTGGGCGCGAACCCGCTGCGCCTCGGAATGGTCGCCGGCACGGACACGCACAACGGCACGCCGGGCGCGGTCGCCGAGCAGGACTTCCTCGGCCACCGCGGCAACGTCGACGACCTGCCCGACGAGCGGCTGTCGGCGGGGTTCCGCGCGGGGACGGTGTTCAACCCGGGCGGGCTCACGGGAGTGTGGGCCGAGGAGAACACGCGCGAGGCGCTGTTCGCAGCGCTCCGCCGGCGCGAGGTGTTCGGCACGAGCGGGCCCCGGATCGCGGTGCGCTTCTTCGCCGGGGCGCTCGACGAGAGCGCCTGCGACGACCCTCGCATGCTCGAGCACGCCTACGCGCGCGGCGTGCCGATGGGCGCCGTCCTCCCGGACGCCGGGCCCGACGCGCCGCCGCCGCGCTTTCTGGTCGCGGCGCTGCGCGACCCGGGCACGGACGCGCGTCCCGGCGCGCCGCTCGAGCGCGTGCAGATCGTCAAGGGCTGGATCGAGGACGGCGTGGCGCACGAGCGCGTCTTCGACGTGGCGGGGGTCCCGGGCGCGGGCACGCCCGTCGACCCCGAGCGCTGCGCGCCGCCCGACGGAGGCTTCGCCTCGCTGTGCGCGGTGTGGAGCGATCCGGACTTCGATCCCGCGCAGCACGCCTTCTACTACGCGCGCGTCCTCGAGACGCCCTCGTGTCGCTGGGCCGCGTACGCCTGCAACGCCCTGCCACCCGGCGAGCGGCCGGAGAGCTGCAGCGACCCGGCGGTGCCGAAGACCGTGCAGGAGCGCGCCTGGACCTCGCCGATCTGGTACCGGCCGCCGCGCCCCTGACGCCGCGCAAGGCCGAGCGCGCGCCGAGGTAGCAGGCCGCTACCGCGAAGGTAGCGCCGTCGCGGCGAGCCCCGGGCGAGCGCCGCAGGTGCGGCGCCCGGCGCGCCGGGGCGCGGGAGAGAGATCGTGCGCTCGAACCGTCATCGTCGACCCTCGCGCCTCGGCGGCGTCGCCGCTGCGGCGCTCGCCACCGCCACCCTCCTCGCCGCCGCGCAGCCCGCGTCGGCGGCGTTCACCCCGGAGGCCTGCTTCGCGCAGAAGGCGAGGGCCTGGGGCAAGCTCCGCGCCTGCGAGCGCAACGAGGACGCGAAGGCGATCCGCGGCCGGCCGTCGAGCTACGATCGGTGCTTGACGAAGTTCTTCACCGGCGTCGCGAAGCTCGAGACGACGGCGAACCAGCAGGGAATCCCCTGCCGCTACCGCGACAACGGCGACAACACGGTGACCGACTTCCGGACCGGCCTCATGTGGGCGAAGTTCACGAGCCCCGACGGCGTCTTCGGCAGCCACGTCCTCGACGGCGACAACACCTACGACTGGAAGGGCGCGCTCGCCGCCGTGGCGACGCTCAACGGCCCGAGCGCGAACGGCTCCGACATCCTGCCGGTGACGGGCAACGGCGGGTACCGCGCCTGGCGGCTGCCGAACATCCGCGAACTCCAGACGATCTTCGACCCGACCGTGCCGAGCTGCGGCTCGCTGCCCTGCGCCGACCCGATCCTCGGGCCGATGCTGCCCTACTTCTACTGGTCGGCGACGAGCGCGACGACCAACGGCGCGTTCTACGCCTGAGGCGTCGACTTCGGGCTCGCGACCTCGTACCTCGGCACCAAGACCATCACGTACCGGATCCGTCCCGTGCGGAACGCCTTCTGACCGGCGCGGCGCGCGCCTCGGCGCTCACCGCGTGGTCAGGTGGTGAGCTGCATGTAGATCGCGAGCCGCTCGATCAGCCCCGCCCCGTCGACCGTCACGACGTCGATCATGCGGGCGGTCACGCCGGGCGCGTGCGGGGTCGTCGCCTCGAGCTCCATCACGCAGGTGTCGCCCTGCTCGACGAAGCGCACGGCGCGCACGTCGGGCTGTGCCGGCAGCACGGTCTGCTCGTAGTAGGCGCCGATCTCGTCGCGACCCGAGAGCCGCTGGCCGCCGGCCGCGAGGAGCAGCGCGCTCGGCGCGAACAGCGCGACGAGACCCGAAAGGTCGCGCGCGTTGACGCAGGTGAGGTAGGACTCCGCCGCGGAGCGGGCCGGTGACGCCATTGGCACGTTCCTCGTCCGGCGGCGCGCCGCTTGTCAAACGCGCGTGTGCTTCCGCTCCCCCGCCGCCTCGCGTAGAGCAGTGCCGATGAAGGTCGACGGCATCCTCCCCTTCGCCCTGCCGCAGGTCGCAGCGCGGGCACGCGAGCTCGAGCGGCTCGGCTTCGACGCGGCGCTCTCCGCCGAGGTCGCGAACGACCCGTTCCTGCCGCTGGTCGTCGCGGCGGAGCACACGGAGCGCATCGAGCTCATGACCTCGGTCGCGGTCGCGTTCGCGCGGAGCCCGATGACGCTCGCGCAGACCGCGCACGACCTGAACGCGTACGCGAAGGGACGGCTGCTGCTCGGCCTCGGCTCGCAGGTGCGGGCCCACGTCGAGCGGCGCTTCTCGATGCCGTGGTCGCGCCCGGCGGCGCGCATGCGCGAGCTGATCCTCGCCCTGCGCGCGATCTGGGCGAGCTGGTACGAGGGAAAGAAGCTCGACTTCCGCGGCGAGTTCTACACCCACACGCTGATGACCCCGATGTTCACGCCGCAGGAGACCACCTACGGCGCGCCGCGCGTCCTGGTCGCGGGCGTCAACCCGCGGATGACCGAGGTCGCGGGCGAGGTCGCAGACGGCTTCATCGCGCACGCCTTCACCACCGAGCGCTACCTGCGCGAGGTGACGCTCCCGGCAATCGAGCGCGGGCTCGCCCGGGCGGGACGTCCGCGGGCCTCGTTCGAGCTCTGCTGCCCGGTGTTCGTCGTCACCGGCGACGACGAGGCGGACTTCGCCGCGTCGCGCGACGCGGTGCGGAGCCAGATCGCGTTCTACGCCTCGACGCCCGCCTACCGGCCGGTCCTCGAGCTGCACGGCTGGGGCGACCTGCAGGGCGAGCTGAACGCGCTCGCGCGGCGCGGCGCGTGGGGCGAGATGTCGGCGCTGATCAGCGACGACATCCTCGCGGCCTTCGCGGTGGCTGCGCCCGACCCGGACACCGTCGCCGAGCGCATCCTCGACCGCTGCCGCGGCCTGGTCGATCGCATCGCGTTCACCGCCGCGTCGCGCGACCCCGAGCGGACGGCGGAGCGGGTGCGGCGCCTGCGGGCCGGATAGCGCAAACGCTACGACGCGGCGCGTGAGCGGATCTGATTCGTCACATCAACTTTCTTGCTCGATGAGGGCGTGCCGAGATCGCATAATCGGCGCACCGTGACCTCCCGACTCCGCCGCTTCCTCTACCGCCACGCGAGCCGGATCCTGACCGCGCCCCTCGGGACCTACCACCGCTCGTCGAGCCAGGACGTCGAGCAGCTCAAGCGCCACGTCCGCAAGGGCGACGTGCTGCTGGTGTGCGGCGACCAGCGGGTCAGCGAGGTGATTCGCTACTTGACGCAGAGCTCGTGGTCGCACGCCGCGATCTACGTGGGCGACGAGCTCCTGCGCCGCGACCCGGCGCGGGCACGCGAGCTCGAGGAGCGCTTCGGCGAAGACGCGCGCCACCTGCTGGTCGAGGCGCTGATCGACGAGGGCGTCGTCGCCTCGCCGATCACCAAGTACCGCGGCTTCCACCTGCGCCTCTGCCGGCCGTTCGGCATCTCCGAGCGCGACCTCGCCCGGGTGATGGATCTCGTGATCGAGCACATCGGCGCCGACTACGACCTCACGAACCTGCTCGACCTGGCGCGCTACTTCCTGCCCGTGTCGATCGTCCCGGCGCGCTTCCGGCGCGAGGCGCTCGAGTTCGGCAGCGGCAAGCCGACCGAGGTGATCTGCTCGTCGATGATCGCGCGCGCCTTCGACGCGGTGGGCTTCCCGATCCTGCCCCGCGTCCCGGGCGACCCGGCGGAGGACGGCGCCTCGCAGAACGGAAACGGTGCGGCGCCGTATCACGCGGGGAGCGAGACCCCGAGCTGGCCGTCGCGCCGCCCGCTGGCACGAGATCTGCGGCTTCGCCGGCGGCCGCACGCGCTCATCACGCCGCGCGACTTCGACCTCTCGCCGTACTTCGAGATCATCAAGTTCAGCTTGATCGAGGAGAGGCGCGACGCGCCAATTGCGACGCGGCCGAGCGTCGCGCGGCGCGCGGTCGCGGCGCTGCCGCTGCTGTCGCGCTTCCGGCGCGCCTCGCCGAGCGCGGCGCCGAACATCGCGGCGGCCCGCCCGCAGGCCGAGCGGGCCTGAGCGCAAGCCGGCGGCGCGGCGCCGCGGTTGCTTGCAACCGCGCGTCCGCTCGGGCGAGCATGGGCGCCGTGAGGAGGCTTTCGCCATGACCGACCTGCGGCGCGACCTCGCCGCGCCCTTCCTGCCGATCAGCGGCCACATCGAGGCCCCGCCGGAGCGCACGGCGCCGCTCGACGGCGACGCGCGCGCCGACGTCGCGATCGTCGGCGGCGGGCTCACCGGCCTCTCGACCGCGCTCGCGCTGCGCCGGGCGGGGGTCGACACGGTGCTGCTCGAGCGGGAGTTCTGCGGCTTCGGGGCGAGCGGCCGCAACGCGGGGCACTTGACGCCGACGATCGGCAAGGACCTGCCGACGCTGCTCCTGCTCTACGGCAAGGAGCGGACCGCCGCGCTCGTGCGCTTCGCGGACCACTGCGTCCGCCGCACCGAAGCGCTCATCAAGGAGCTGGGCATCGACTGCGACTACGTGCCGAGCGGCAACGTGATGGCGGTCGTGCACCCGAAGCACGAGAAGCGGCTGCGCCGCGCCGCCGAGGTCGCGAACGAGGTCGGCGCGGCGGTGCGCTTCCTCGAGCCGCAGGAGATGCGCGCGCGCGGGCTCCCGCCGGCGTTCCTCTGCGGCGCTCACGAGGAGGCGGGCGGCACGCTCGACCCGGGGAAGCTCGTGCTCGGCCTGCGCCGTGCCGCGCTCGCGGCGGGCGTGCGCATCCACGAGGGGACGCGCGTCACGGAGCTGGTCCGCGGCGCGAAGCCCGAGATCCGCGCCGCGCGGGGCACCGTGCGGGCCGAGCACGTCGTCATCGCGACCAACGCCTGGACGCGCGAGATCGGCAGCCCCGGCGAGAGGATCGTCCCGCTCTACGTGACGCTCTTCGAGACCGAGCCGCTCAGCGAGGCGCAGCTCGCCGCGCTCGGCGGCTGGCGCGGACGCGAGGGCCTGTACACGACGCACGAGATCCTCGAGAGCTATCGCTTGACGGCGCAGCGGACGATCGTCGGCGGCTCGAAGGCGGTGCGCTACGTCTACGGTGCGCGGCCCGACCGCGGCGGACCCGACGAGCGCATCCAGACGACGATCATCCGCGCCTTCCGCGACCGCTTCCCCGAGCTCGCCGACCTCGAGGTCGCGCGCTTCTGGGGCGGCTGGATCGCGATGACGATCAACTTCCTGCCGTCGATCGGCCGGCTCGGCGACGAGGGCAGCCTGTGGCACGCGCTCGGCTACAACGGCCACGGCGTGGCGCTGGCGACCGCGGTCGGCGACATCCTCGCCGACGGCCTTCTCGGGCGCGACTCCGAGTGGGCGCGGGTCTTTCCGAAGCCCGCCCCGACGCTGCCGCCGGAGCCCTTCCTCTGGCTCACGGCGCGGGGGCTGCTCGCCTTCTTCGGGACGATCGACCGCGTCACCGACGCGCGGCTTCGCGCGGCAGCGCGCCAGCGCTGACCTCTACGACGCCGGCGGCAGGCGGAGCCCGACGAGCAGCGCGGGGTTCGGCAGCCCGACCGGCCAGGCGATCAGGTCGCCCGCGACGGCCGGCCAGCCGTTGATCCCGCCCGGCGCATCCCAGGTCCAGACGACCGCGCCGGTCGCGCGGTCGAGCGCCAGGATCTGGCCCTGCAGCGTCGCCGTCAGGACGAGGTCGTTGACCACGGTCGCGCCGCCCGTCGGGTCGCCCGGGACGAAGACGTCCCACAGGATCGCGCCGGTCGCGGCGTCGATCGCCACGACCTGGCCATCCATCATCCCGACGTTGCCGCCGATGATCTCGGGAACCGTCGGCTCGTAGATGCTCGACGCGTTGAGCGTCGCGACGTAGACCACGCCGTCCGCCGCGGCGGGCGGCGTCAGCACGCCGCCGAACGTCCCGGGGAAGACCTCGGTCGGGCCGTCGAGCGCCGTCAAGTCGTCGTTCTGGTGGAGGCCGACCGGTGTGGTCCACAGCACCTCGCCGGTGTCGACGTCGTGCCCGATGACCTTGCCGCCCTTGCCGGTCGCGACGGCGATGCGTCGGGTCGCGCCGCCCTGCCGCACGTCGACCAGCAGCGCGTGGACCAGGTCGTGGTCGAAGATGTCGTGCGGGATCGCCTGCTGGAACCAGTCGAGCGCGCCCGTCCGCACGTCGAGCGCGACCAGCGTGTCGGTGTAGAGGTTCGGGCCCGGACGGCTCGTGCCGTTCGGGAACTCCGGCGTGCCGGGGAAGGGAGCGGGGTTGGCGATCGCCCAGTAGATGCGGCCGCGCCGGGTGTCGATCGCCGGCGGGTACCAGGCGCCGCCGCCTGAGTTGACCTGTGGGTTGCCCCACAGGTCGGGCGAGTCGACCGTGTCGAACGACCACACGGTCTCGCCCGTCTCCTGGTCGAGCGCATAGAGCACGCCGCGGTCGCCGCCGACGTAAATCCCGTTCAGGCTCACCGGGACCGAGCTCACGAAGACCAGGTCGCCATACACGGTCGGCTGGATGTCGACGCCCTCGCTGCGCGTCCGGTTGAGCTGGCGGGTCCAGAGCTCCTCGCCGGTCGTGGCGTCGAGGGCCACGATGCCGTTCGTCCCCTTGACCGCGAACAGCTTCCCCCAGCCGAGCGCGACGCCGGTCGGCCCGACGACCAGGTCGTCGTACGTTCTTTTCCAGCGCACCGCGCCCGTCGCCCGGTCGATCGCGGTCACGTTGGTCGCGAGGTCCTGGATGTAGATCGTGTCTCCGGCGATCAGCGGCGTCGTCGCGGCGTTGCCGTAGGAGCCGCGGCCGGGGAGCGGCGTCTGCCACGCCGGAGTGAGCGTCGCGACGTTCGACGAGTCGATGCGCGAGCGGGTGGTCGCGCGTGAGTTCAAGTAGTCGCGGCCGGGGAGCGGCCAGTCGTCGGCGAAGGCGCGGACCTCGGGCGGGATCGCAGGATCGTCCGCCGTGCCCGGCGCGTCGGAGCAGCCGCCCGCGAGCGACAGCGCGAGAGCCGCGAGACACGCGCGCCGGGCGAGCGCCACGCCACGCGACCGGAAGCACGCCTCGGTGATCATCGTTCCCTCCCTGCACCGCGCGCGGCCCTCGGCGCGCCAGGATTGAGCATACCGCGCGCTACATGGTTTAGTGCGCGGCCATGGAGTTCAACCTCGCCGACATGTTCGAGAACGCGGTCGACCACTTCGGCGACCGCGAGTACCTGGTCTGCGACGGCAAGCGCCGCACCTACGCGGAGATGGAGGAGCGCGCAAACCGGCTCGCGCACCACCTCGCGGCGCACGGCATCGGGCCGGGCGACCACGTCGGCATCTACGCGCTCAACTCGGTCGAGTGGGTCGAGACGCTGTGGGCGGTGTTCAAGATCCGCGCGGTGTGGATCAACATCAACTACCGCTACGTCGAGGAAGAGCTCCGCTACCTGTTCGACAACGCGGACCTGAAGGCGCTCGTCTACCAGCGCCAGTTCGCGCCGCGCGTCGTAAACGTGCTCCCCGCGATGCCGCTCTTGCGGCACTCGATCGTCATCGACGACGGCAGCGGCGAGGATGCGTCGTCGATCGGCTCGGTCGACTACGAGGAGGCGGTCGCGTCGGGCTCGCCGGAGCGCGACTTCGGGCCGCGCTCCCCCGACGACCGCTACATCCTCTACACCGGCGGCACGACCGGCATGCCGAAGGGCGTCATCTGGCGGCACGAGGACGTGTTCTTCGCGCTCGGCGGCGGCATCGATCCCATGACCAACGAGCGCTGCCAGCACCCGTCGCACATGGTCGAAAAGGGCAAGGGCGGCACGCTGACCTTCCTGCCGATCGCGCCGCTCATGCACGGCGCGACGCAGTGGGCGGTCATGGGCCAGAGCTTCGTCGGCAACCGCGTGATCCTGATGGGCAAGTTCGACGCGGAGCAGGTTTGGAACCTCGTCGAGCGCGAGAAGGTGAACTCGATGATGATCACCGGCGACGCGATGGGTCGGCCGCTCGTCGAGACGCTTGCGGCCCACCCCGGCCGCTGGGACCTCTCGTCGCTCTTCCTCCTGACGAGCAGCGCGGTCACCTTCTCGCCGTCGGTCAAGGACGAGTTCTTCAAGCACTTCCCCAATCTGATGATGATCGACGCGATCGGCTCGTCGGAGACCGGCAACAACGGCATGGTGCTGGTCCAGGCCGGGCAGACCGCGATGAAGGGCGGGCCGACCGTGTCGAAGGTCGGCAACACGGTGGTGCTGGACGAGAGCTTCAAGCCGATCCCGCCCGGCCCCGAGCCCCGCATCGGCAAGATCGCGCGCGTCGGCGACATCCCGATCGGCTACTACAAGGACGAGAAGAAGACCGCGGAGACCTTCGTCACCGTCGACGGCGTGCGCTACGCGATGCCGGGCGACTACGGCATGATCGAGCCGGACGGGCGGATCACGCTGCTCGGCCGCGGCTCGGTGTCGATCAACTCGGGCGGCGAGAAGATCTTCCCCGAGGAGGTCGAGACCGCCGTCAAGTCACACCCCGCGGTCTTCGACTGCACGATCGTCGGCGTGCCGGACGAGCGCTGGGGCGAGCGCGTCGCGGCGGTCGTCGAGTTCCGTCCGGGGCAGCGCGCGACCCTCGAGGAGATCCAGGCCCACTGCCGGACCAAGATTGCGGGCTACAAGGTGCCGCGCCAGATCTGCGAGGTCGAGCGGATCGTCCGCTCGCCGTCGGGCAAGCCCGACTACCGCTGGGCGAAGCAGGTCGCGACCGCGGCGCGGAGCTGAGCGCCGCTTCCACGGACGTCGAGCGAAGCGGCGTCGCGCGCTCCGTTGTGCCATGATGCGTCGGCGATGAAGCCGCGCGTCTACATCGACGGTCAGGCCGGCACGACCGGCCTCCAGATCCGCGAGCGGCTCGAGCGGCGCGACGACCTCCAGCTCGTGATGATCGACGAGGCGCGGCGCAAGGACCCCGCCGCGCGGGCCGAGCTGCTGCGCTCGGTCGACCTCGCGATCCTCTGCCTGCCCGACGACGCCGCGCGCGAGGCGGTGCAGCTCGCCGGCGACGCGCCGGTGCGGCTCCTCGACGCGAGCACCGCGCACCGCGTCGCCGAGGGCTGGGTCTACGGCCTGCCGGAGCTCGAGCCCGGGCAGCGCGACGCGATCCGCCGGGCGCGCCGCGTCGCGAACCCCGGCTGCTACCCGACGGGCGTGATCCTGCTGCTCCGGCCGCTCATCGACGCGGGGCTGGTCGCGCCGGACGCGCCGATCGTCGTGCACGCGCTCTCCGGCTACTCGGGCGGCGGACGGCAGATGATCGAGCGCTGGGAGGACCCCGCGACCGGGCTCGCGCAGCTCCCCTACGAGGCGCCCTACGCGCTCGACCGCGAGCACAAGCACCTGCCCGAGATGACGCGCTACGCGCGGCTCGAGCAGCGCCCGTACTTCGTGCCGGCGGTCGGCGCGTTCCGCTGCGGGATGCGGATCGAGATCCCGCTGCACGCGGCGCTGCTGCGCCGCGGCGCGAGCGCCGCCCGGCTGCACGAGACGCTCGCCGCGCGCTACGCGGGCGAGCCGTTCGTGCGCGTAGCGCCGTTCAGCGAGAAGGTGTCCGCCGACGAGCGCGCCTTCGACCCGTGCGCCGCGAACGGCACCAACCGGATCGACCTCTGGGTGGTGCCGAACCCGCTCGGCCACGTCCTGCTCGTCGCGACGCTCGACAACCTGGGCAAGGGCGCGGCGGGCGCGGCGGTGCAGAACCTGAACCTGATGCTCGGCTTCCCCGAGACCGCGGGCCTCGACGCCTGAGCGCGCTTGTGTCCCGGCCGGGGCCCGGAGCATCGTGGCGCGATGCTGACCGCCGAGGAGCGAGCCGCCTGGGAGCGTGACGGCTTCTTCATCCGCCGCGGCTTCGCGCGCGAGCCGACGATGCGCGACATGCTCGCGCGCGCGGTCGAGATCTGCCGGCGGCAGGCGGCGGGCGAGGACGTCGCACCCGCGCTCGTCGTCCCCGAGGCGCGGGGCAACCCGCGGGCGCGCGCGCCCGAGGACCTGGTCTCCAAGATCTTCCGCCTGCACCGCGACCCGGTCTTCGAGCGCTTCGCGCGCGTCCCCGTGCTGCTCGACCTGATCGCGGAGCTCCTCGGCGAGGAGATCGACTGCTTCCTCTCGCAGTTCATCTTCAAGACGCCCGGCGCGTACGGCCAGCCGTGGCACCAGGACGCGCTCTACTTCCCGTTCACGCCCGACCGCCAGCTCGGCGTCTGGCTCGCGGTGAGCGAGGCGACGCTCGACAACGGCTGTTTGCACGTCCTGCCCCGCTCGCACCTCGAGCCGGTGCACCCGCACGTCCGTGACCGGCGTCCGGGGAGCAACTACGGCTACCTCGAGATCGTCGACCACGACATGACGGGCGCCGTCCCGGTGCCGATGCAGCCGGGCGACCTGCTGGTCTTCCACAGCCACCTCATGCACCGCTCGACCGACAACGTGAGCGACCGGATCCGCGCCGCGATGGTCTACCACTACAGCCCGGCCGGCACGGTGGACGCCTCGCCGCGCGGGCCGTTCTACGTGAACGACTGGATGCCGGTGCGGCGCGCCGCGGGCACGACGGCCGCGCCGGGAGCGAGCCGATGAGCGAGGTCCCGCTGCCGCCCGGCGCGGCGCTCCATCCCTGGAACCGCGGCTTTCGCTGGCAGAGCCGCCCGGGCGAGCTCACGATGCTCACGCCGGAGCAGGCGGCGCAGTTCGACCGCGACGGCTTCGTCGTGCTCGAGGACGTCTTCTCGTGCGGCGAGATCGAGCAGGTCGTCGCGGAGATCGACCCGATCGAGGCGCAGACCGAGGCCTTCCTCCGGACGCGGCCCGACGGCCGGCACCTGATCCTCGAGGCGGGCGCGATCACCTTCTCGATCCACCTGGTCACGCGCTCGCCTCTCCTGCGCCGCTTCGCCGCGCACCCGGCGATCCTCGGCGTGTGCCGCGATCTCGTCGGCCCGGACGTGAACCTCTACTGGGACCAGGCGGTCTACAAGAAGCCCGAGAAGCCGCGCCGCTTCCCGTGGCACCAGGACAACGGCTACACCTACGTCGAGCCGCAGCAATACTTGACGTGCTGGGTCGCGCTGGTCGACGCGACCGAGGAGAACGGCTGCCCGTGGGTCGCGCCGGGCCTGCACCGGCACGGGACGCTCGCGCACCGCTGCGTCGATCCGCTCGGCTTCGAGTGCTTCGCGGAGCCGCGGCGCGCCCTCCCGGCGCCCGTCCGCGCGGGCGGCATGGTGGTGTTCTCGTCGCTCACGCCGCACCTCACCGGACCGAACACTACCGACGCCGTGCGCAAGGCGTACATCCTGCAGTACGCGCCGGCCGGCGCGCGCATCCTCGACGGCGACCCGAGCGTAGGTCCACCGACCGGCTGTCGCCCGTGCGACGACCCGGAGCGGCAGTTCGCGGTGCTGCGCAGCGGCCGTCCCGTGGCCGACGGCTAAGGAGGAGGAGCATGGCACGCTACGTCGACGGCTCGCGGCGCGGTGGTCTACCAGCGGCTCGAGAAGCCGCGCGACGGCGCCTGACCCGCCGGCCCTTTGACTGGGCCGCGCGGTCCGCATAGCGAGCACGCATGGACTTCGGACTGCAGCTCGCCGGACTGCCGGCAAAGGACCTGATCGAGCTCGCCCGCAACGCCGAGGCGTGGGGCTACACGGCGCTCTACGTGCCCGACCACTGGGCCTACGAGCACCAGGGCGGCGGCGGGCTCGACGACCGCTCGAACGCCTGGGAGGCGACGACGCTGCTCGGCGCGCTCGCGGCCGTCACCGCGAAGGCGCGCATCGGCTCGCTCGTCATGTGCAACCTGTTCCGCCACCCCGCGACGACGGCGCAGCACATCGTCACGCTCGACCACGTGAGCGGCGGCCGCGCGCAGCTCGGCATCGGCTCGGGCTGGACCAAGGCCGAGTTCGAGATGATGGGCATGCCGTTTCCCGACGTGAAGCCCAGGCTGCGCATGCTCGAGGAGGCGGTGCGGGTCGTGAAGTCGCTGTGGTGCGAGGCGCGCACCACCTTCGACGGCGAGTTCTACCACCTGAAGGACGCGTTCCTGGTCCCGAAGCCGGTCCAGCAGCCGCACCCGCCGGTGATGCTCGGCGGCAGCGGCAAGGGCGTGCTGCGCATCGCGGCGCGCGAGGCGGATCACGTGAACGTGATCTCGGAGGCAGGTCGGGCCGGCACGATCCTCATGTCCGAGGTCGCGAAGGTGACGGAGGACGCCTTCCGCGCGAAGCTCGACTTCGTCCGCGCGGAGGCGAAGGCCGCGGGACGCGACCCCGACGCGATCACCTTCTCGAGCACGATCTTCATGCCGATGATCGCCGACACCGAGGCGGCGGGGCACGAGTTCGCCTGCGGGCTCGGGGGCGCGCTCGGGCTTCAGCCGGAGCAGGTGAAGCGCATGCCGATGGCGCTCATCGGGACGCCCGAGGAGTGCGCCGCCGAGCTCAAGAGGCGCGAGCGCGAGTGGGGCACGAAGCACTACATCATGTCGGGCTTCGGCGGTCCGGCGGTCGCCGAGCGCTTCGCGCGCGAGGTGGCACCCAAGGTCTGAGCGCGCCCTTTCGGACCGCTCAGCGCGGCGGCGGCGAGGCGGGCTCCGGCTCGGCGACCGCGAGCCGCAGCCCGAAGAGCCGCTCGGTCACCGACTCGACGACCACGTAGAGCAGCGGGATGAACAGCACGCCGAGCAGCGTGCCGCCCAGCATCCCGGCGAAGACCGCCGTGCCGAGCGCGCGCCGCGCGGCGGAGCCCGCGCCGGAAGCGACGACCAGCGGCGCGACGCCGAGGATGAAGGTCAGCGAGGTCATCAGGATCGGCCGCAGCCGCACCCGCGCCGCCTCCAGCGCCGCCTCCTCGAGCGAGTGCCCGCGCGAGCGGAACTCGCGCGCGAACTCGACGATCAGGATCGCGTTGCGCGCCGAGAGCGCGATCAGCAGGACGAGGCCGATCTGGGTGAAGACGTTGTTGTCGTAGCCGCGCAGGAGCACGCCGAGCAGCGAGCTCAGGACGGTGAGCGGGACCGCGAGCACGACCGACAGCGGCATCGACCAGCTCTCGTACTGCGCGGCGAGGATCAGGTAGACGACGATCAGGCCGAGGACGAACGCGATCACGCCCTGCCCGCCCGCGCGCTGCTCCTGGAACGCCGTGCCCGTCCAGGCGATCGTCATGCCCGACGGCAGCGTGCGCTTCGCGAGGTCGGCGACGAACTCCAGCGCCTGACCGGAGCTCGTGCCGGGCGCCGGCTCCCCCGTCACCATGGCCGAGGGGAACAGGTTGAAGCGCGTGACGCGCGCCGGGCCGATCTGCTCCTTGACCTCGAGCAGCGTGCCGAGCGGCACCATCTTGCCCGACGGGCTCCGCACCTCGAGGCGCTCGATCTGCTCGGGCGTCGCGCGGAAGCGCGCGTCGGCCTGGACGTTCACCTGGAAGGTGCGCCCGAAGCGCGTGAAGTCGTTCACGTACGCCGAGCCCAGATAGGCCTGCAGCGTGTCGAAGACCTGCTGGAGCGGGATGCCGAGCATCTTGACCTTCTCGCGGTCGACGTCGGCGAAGAGCTGCGGCACGCCGGCGCGGTAGCCCGAGAAGACGTTCGCGAGCCGCGGGTCGGCGTGCGCCGCCGCGACCAGCGCGTCGGTCGCCCGCTGCAGGGCCTCGGGGCCGCCGTTCACGCGGTCCTGCACGAGGAGCTCGAAGCCCGCCGTCTGCCCGAGCCCGTCGATCGCGGGAGGCGGGAAGACCAGCACCTGCGCCTCCTGGATCGGCGCGAGCTTCTCGCGCATCTCGGCGATGATCGCGAAGACGTCGCGGCCGCGCGCGATGCGGTCGCTCCAGTGCGCGAAGCAGGCGAAGCCGAACGCGTTGCTCGAGGCGTTGCCGTTGATCGGCGAGAAGCCCGGCAGGAGCGTGACGACGCTCACGCCGTCGATCGAGCGGAGGATCTCGTCGATCTCCTGCACGACCGCGGTCGTGCGCTCCTGCGACGCGCCGTCGGGAAGCTGGATGTCGACCACGATGTAGCCCTGGTCGTCCATCGGCAGGAAGCCGGTCGGCACGATGCGCACGACGAGCCAGGTCGCCACCGCGAGCAGCGCGAAGACGGCGAGCGCGGGGGCGCGCCGGTGGAGCAGGAAGCGGACGGCGCGGAGGTACAGCGCGGTCAGGCGCTCGAAGAGCGCGTCGAAGCCCGCCGTGAAGCGCGCGAGGAGCCCCTTCCCGTGCCCCGGCAGCACGTCCTCGGCGCGCAGGAAGAGCGCGCACAGCGCCGGGCTCAGGGTGAGCGCGCACACCGCGGAGAGGAAGGTGCTCACTGCGAGCGTCACCGCGAACTGCCGGTAGAGCCGGCCCGTGATGCCGCTCAGCGCGGCGGTCGGCAGGAAGACCGCCATGAGGACGAGCGTGATCGCGACCACCGGGCCGAACACCTCGCCCATCGCGCGGAGCGTCGCCTCGCGTCCGCCGAGCCCGTGCTCGCGCATGTTCCGCTCGACGTTCTCGACCACGACGATCGCGTCGTCGACCACGATGCCGATCGCGAGCACGAGCCCGAAGAGCGTCAGCGTGTTGATCGAGTAGCCGAAGGCGAGGAGGAAGGCGAAGGTGCCGATCAGCGACACCGGGATCGCGATCGCCGGGATGATCGTCGCACGCAGGCGCTGCAGGAAGACCAGGGCGACGAGGAAGACCAGGATGAACGCCTCGGCGAGCGTCCACTGCACCTCCTCGATCGACGCCTCGACGAAGTCCGAGACGTCGTAGATCATCGTCAGCTCGAGGTTGTCGGGCAGGTTCGCGCTGATCCGCTCGAGCGCCTGGCGCACGCCGTGCGCCACCTCGACCGCGTTCGCGCCGGGCGACTGGTAGAGGATGATCGTCGAGCTCGGCACGCCGTCCTGGAACGAGAGGCTGTCGTAGCGCTTCGCGCCGAGCTCGACGCGCGCGATGTCCTTGACGCGGGTGAGCCGCCCGTCCTCGCCCGTCTTGACGACGATCTCCTCGAACTGCTCCTCGTCGACGAGCCGGCCGAGCGTCGTCACGGTGTACTCGAAGTCGAGGCCACTCGGCGCCGGCGGCTGGCCGATGATCCCGGCCGCGACCTGCACGTTCTGCTCGCGGATCGCGTCGAGCACCTCGGTGGTGGTCAGGTTGCGCGCCTTCAGGAGCTCGGGGTCGAGCCAGAGACGCATCCCGTACTCCTTGGTCGGGAAGGTCTCGACGCCGCCCACGCCCTTGATGCGCGCGAGCTCGTCGCGGATGTTGAGCGTCGCGTAGTTCGCGAGGAACAGGTCGTCGTACTGCCCGCCGGGCGAGACCAGCCCGACGACCGCGACCAGCCCGGTCGACTGCTTGCGCGTCGTGACGCCCTGCCGGCGCACCTCGTCGGGCAGGCGCGGCAGCGCGAAGTTCACCCGGTTCTGCACGAGGACGGACGCCATGTCCGGGTCGGTCCCGACCTCGAAGGTGATCGTGAGGGCGTAGGAGCCGTCGCTCGAGCTGGTGCTCGACATGTAGAGCATGCCCTCGACGCCGTTCACCTCCTGCTCGATCGGCGAGGCGACGGTGTCGGCGACGACCTGCGCGCTCGCGCCCGGGTAGCTCGCCTGGACGTAGATCACGGGCGGCGCGATGTCCGGATACTGCGCGACCGGAAGCTGGAAGTAGGCGACCGCGCCCGCGATGACGATCAGCAGCGAGACGACCGCGGCGAAGATCGGGCGGTCGACGAAGAACCGGCTTCGCACGGCGTCGGTCTCAGCCCGCGGCGTCCGGCGAGCGCTCGAGCTGCGCCTCGACGGTCGAGCGCAGCGGCGTCACCGCGAGGCCCGGGCGGGCGCGCTGCAGGCCCTTCACGACGATCCACTGATCGGGCTCGAGCCCGCTCACGATGCGCCGCATGCGGTCGGTCACCTGGCCGACCTCGACGCCGCGGCGCTGGACGACGTTCTGCTCGTCGACGACCAGCACGTAGCGCCCGGCCTGATCCGCGCTTACCGCGAGGTCCGGCACGAGGATCGCGCGCTCGCGGCTCATCGGCACGCGGAGCCGCACGAAGGTGCCCGGGACGATGCGCCTGTCCGGGTTCGGGAAGACGGCGCGAACGCGCAGCGTGCCGGTCTCGCGGTCGAGCTGGTTGTCCGCCGAGTCGATCCAGCCCTCCCTCGGGTAGCCCTCCTCGTCGGCCATCGCGAGGAAGGCCGGCTGCCGCGGCTGCTCGCTGTCCGAGACCCGGCGCGCGTCCGGGTGGGCGCGGAGGTAGTCGAGCATCTGCCGCTCGCTCACGTCGAAGTAGACGTAGACCTGCTCGTCGTTGACGATCGTCGCGAGCAGCGTCGGCTCGCCGGCCCCGACCAGCGCGCCCTGGTCGACGAGGTTGCGGCTGATGCGGCCGGAGATGGGCGCGCGCACCTCGGTGTACGAGAGGTCGAGGCGCGCCGCCTCGACGTTGGCGCGCGCGAGCGCGACGTCGGCGAGCGCCTGGTCGCGCTGCGCGGTGTGCGTCTCGAGCTCCTGCTCGGCGAGCACCTGCCCCTTCGCGAGCCTCTTCGCCTTCGCGAGGTTGCTCTCGGCGAGCTGGAGCGACGCCTCCTTGCCCGCGAGCTCCGCCTCGGCCTGCGCGAGCCGCGCGCGGAACGGCCGCGGGTCGATCGTGAACAGCAGGTCTCCCTCCTTCACGATCGAGCCGGCGCGGAAGTGGATGCGGTCGATGAAGCCCTGGACGCGGGCGCGCACCTCGACCGTCTCGAGGCCGGTGACGATGCCGGTCGCCTCGAGGTCGACGTCGATCTCGCGCTCGATCGGCTGCGCGACGGTCACCTCGGGGGGCGGCGGCGTGTGCTCCCGGCCCTCGCTCGACGTGCAGGCCGCCAGCGCCCCCGACGCGAGGATCACCAGGGCGGCGAGCGGAGCGCGCGCCGCGGCGAGGCGCGAGCGACGTGGCAGGAACGGCCGGCCGGGCGTGGGGTGGATCGCTGACATGCTCGTGCTGGGTGCGGCGGGGCCACGTACGCGTCCGAGGGCTCGGAGCAGGGCGGCGCCGATGCCCGCGAGCGGTAGCACGCGGGCGGCCGCGGCGAAACGGCCGCTCCCGCGGGCCTTTCCACGCGCGGCTACGCGTCGGGCGCGGGACCGAGCACGAGGACGTACGCCTGCTCGGCGCCGATCGGCACCCCGGGCCAGGCGGGGTTCTCGGCCTTCTTCTCCTCGTAGTACGGCCGGTAGCCGGTCGCCGACTTGTGCGCGATGCCGCTCGCCTGCATCGCGCGCAGCACGCTCTCGGTCCAGGCGGGCGGCTCCGACTCGGCGAAGAGCAACGAGACGCCCGGCTTGAGCACCATCCCCGTGAGCGGGGTGCTGTCGACCTTCCAGCCCGCCTCACGGAACACCGCGCCGCGCGCGTCGGCGAGCGCCTTGCTCTCGGCGTCGCCCGCCCCGTAGGTGAGCCAGGCGGCGCGCTCGGGCGCGCTCTCGGCCTTCAGGATCTCGAGCATCGCGGTGCGCTCCTCGGCGTCGGGCGCACGCGGGCTCGTCGCCGCCTGCCCAGCGGACGCGGGCGCGGAGGGCGAGGCGGGCGCCGCCGTCGGCTCGGCCGCGACGGACGTGACGAGCGTGAGCGCGGCTGGCAACGCGAGGCACCCGGCGAGGAGGCAGGTGAGGAGCGCGCATGAGGGCATCGGCAGGCTCTACCTCGCCGGGAAGCGCGCACACAAGCGGCGAGAGCTCCGCGCCGCCCCCGGGACGCGCGCTGCCTAGAGCCGCAGCACCGTCCGGGCGCGCGATGCGACCGTGCGCAGGTCGAAGCCGCGCACGTGCTGGCGCGCCCGCACCGCCAGGTCGTCGAAGATGCCGTAGGCGACCGGCGTCACGAGCAGCGTCAAGAGCAGCGACAGCGTCTGGCCGCCGATCATCACGATCGCGATCGTCCGCCGCTCCTCCGCGCCGGGCCCGCTGCCGAGCGCGAGCGGCATCATGCCGGCGACCAGCGTGAGCGTCGTCATGAGGATCGGCCGGAGCCGGTCGCGGCTGCCCTGCAGGATGGCGGCGTTCCGGTCGAGCCCCTGCGTCCGGAGCTGCTCGATGTGGTCGATCTGGATGATCGAGTTCTTCTTGACGACGCCGAAGAGCACCAGGATGCCGAGCGCCGAGTAGAGGTTGAGCGTGTCGTTGAAGAGCCAGATCGAGAGCAGCGCGCACGGCACCGCGAGCGGCAGCGAGAGCAGGATCGTGACCGGATCGACGAGGCTCTCGTACTGCGCCGCGAGGATCATGTACATGAAGATGATCGAGAGCAGGAACGCCCAGAGGAACTCGCGGAACGCGCGCTCGAGCTCCCGGCCTCGGCCGCTCACGCCGGTCGAGTGGCCGGGCGGCAGGCCGATCTCCTCGATCGCGGCCTGGAGCGCCTCGAGCCGGTCGCCGAGCGCGTAGCCGGGCGCGACCGTCGCGCGCAGGGCGGCGACGCGCTGCCGGTCGAGGCGGTCGATGCGCGACGCGGTGACCGCGGGCTCGAGCCTCGCCCCTCGCCACCGTGTCGAGGCGCACGATGCCGCCGTTCGAGCGCGGGACCCAGAGGCGGGAGATCGTCGCCGGGTCGTTGCGGTCGCCCTCCTCGAGGCGGACCTGCACGTCGTAGTCCTCGTTCACCGTCTCGTCGATGAACCGCGACACCCGCTCGTCGCCGCCCACCATGAGACGCATCGCCATCGCGATGTCCTCGACGTCGACGCCCAGGTCGGCGGCGCGGTCGCGGTCGATCACCACGCGGAGCTCGGGCTTGTCGAGCTCGAGCGTCGTGTCGGCGTCGGCGATGCCGCCCATCGCGAGCGCCTTCTCGCGCAGCTCCTCGGAGAGCCGCGCGAGCGTCTCGAGGTCGGGCCCGCGGATGTTGAAGTCGATGTCGACCGACGCGCCGCCCAGGTTGAAGGCGGGGGCGTTGCGCACCATGACGCGCAGGTCGGTGAACCGGCGGAGTCGGCTGCGCACCTCCTGCATGATCTCGCGCTGCGTGAAGTTGCCGCGAAACGCGGCGAGCGGGTCGAGGCTCAGGATCGACTTCACGAGACGGGTGAGCGAGAAGGTCCGCTCCTCGTGCGGCTGGAAGGTTACGTAGATGCGCCCGCTGTTGGTCGCGTCGAGGAAGCCGCCGCCCGCCTTGGTTGGCACGGACACGACGCCCGGGACCTCCTTGATCTCCCGCGCCACCGCACGCATCGCCTCGTCCATCGCCGCGATGCTCGTCCCCTCCGGCGCGGTCACGCTGACCTCGAACTCGGCCTCGTCGACGTCCGTCGGGATGTACTCGTGGCCGATCACGCCGTAGAGCGGCATCGAGAAGAGGATCACGAGCACGCCGAGCGCCGCAACGAGACGCGGGTGGGCGGGCGCCGCGGACAGCGCGCGCGTGTACCAGGCGTCGAGGTGCGCGTAGAAGCCGCTGCGCGAGCCGTGCCCGGAGCCGCCCTCGCGCAGGAGCCGCGCGCTCATCATCGTCGCCAAGCTGAACGACACGAGCAGGCTCACGAGGACCGCGACCGCGGCAGAGATGTCGAACTGGTAGAGGAAGCGCCCCGAGATGCTCGACATGAAGGAGACCGGGACGAACACCACGACGAGGCTCAGCGTCGTCGCGAGCACGGCCAGCCCGATCTCCTGGGTCGCCGCGCGCGCCGCCTCCATCGGCGGCATCTTCTTCTCCTCGACGAAGCGGTAGACGTTCTCGAGCACGACGATCGCGTCGTCGATCACGACGCCGACCATCAGCACGAGCGCCAGCATCGTGACGCCGTTCAGGGTGAAGCCGAGCGCCCACATGAAGGCGAAGGTCGCGATCGTCGAGGCGGGGATCGCGACGCTCGCGATCACGGTCGAGCGCCAGCTCCGCATGCAGGCGAGCACGACCAGCGACGCGAGGATCGCGCCGAGCACGAGGTGCACGGTGATCTCGTGCAGCGCCGCGTAGATGTACTTCGACTGGTCGCGGATGATCTCGACGCGCACGTCGCGCGGGAGCTGCGGCAGGATGCGGGCGAGATTCTCCTTGACCGCCTCGATCACCTCGACCGTGTTGGCGCCGGTCTGGCGGCGGATCTCGAGCACGACGGTTGGCACGTCGTCGAGCCGGGCGAGCGAGCGCTGTTCCTTGGTCCCGTCCTCCGCCCAGCCGACGTCGCGGACGCGGATCGGCACGCCGTCGCGCGTCGCGATCACCAGGTCGTCGAACGCCGCCGGGGCCGAGATGCGGCCCATCGTGCGCAGGTTGCTCTCGCGGGTCGGTGTGGTGACGTTGCCGCCCGGCACCTGCGCGTTCTGGCGCAGCACGGCGTCGCGGATCGCGGTGATCGGCAGGCCGAGCGCCGCGACGCGGTCGGCGTCGACCCAGACTTTCATCGCTCGCTCGAGGCCGCCGACGACGCGCACCTCGCCGACACCGCTCGAGCGCTCGAGCTGCACCTTGACGACGCGCTCCGCGAGGTCGGTGAGCTCGCGCTGCGGGCGGTCCGCCGAGAAGGCGATCGTCAGGATCGGGCTCTGCTCGTTGTCGAACTTCTGCACGACGGGCGGTCGAGCTCGCGCGGCAGCTCGAAGTTGGCGATCACGTTGGCGGTGCCGTTGCCGGTCACCGAGCGGAGCTCGTCGAGCCCCTCGACGGTGTTCATCACCTCCTCGAGGCGCCGCGCGACCTCGGTCTCCATCTTGTGCGGCGCCGCGCCGGGGAGCGTCGCGCGCACGCGCACCTGCGGGATGTCGACCGCCGGGTAGCGGTCGACGCCGAGCTGCAGGTAGGCGGTCGCGCCGACGACGACCAGCGCGAGGATGAGCATCGCAGCGAAGACCGGACGCCGGATGCAGATCTCGGCGAGCTTCTGCATCAGGACTCGATGCGCACCGCCTGCCCGGTGGTCAGGTTGCCGGCCTCGGCGATGAGCGGCTCGCCCGCGGTGACCCCGTCGAGCACCTCGACGCTGTCGCCGATGCGCCGCCCGGTCTGCACGCGCTTCTCGACGACCCGCCCGTCCTCGACGCCGAGCACCTTGCTCACCCCGGCGAAGGTCACGACCGACTCCGACGGCACGAGCACCACCGGCCGCGCCTCCTCGACCGCCACCTCGGCGGTGGCAAAGGCGCCGGGGCGAAGCCGGCCCTCCTGGTTCGGCACCTCGGCCTCGACCATCACCGTGCGCGTCGTCTCGTCGACCGCGGGGCTCACCCGCACGACGGTGCCGCCGGCCTCGACCGCCTCGCCCTCGACCTTGACCCGCACCGCCTGGCCGACCCGCACCCGCGTCGCCTCGCGCTCGGGCACCGCGAGCCGCAGGCGGAGCGGGTGCGTGCGGACGATCGTCACGACCGGCGCGCCGACCTCGAGGTAGCCGCCGATCGAGAGATGGCGCTCGCGCACGGCGCCGTCGAACGGCGCGCGGAGCGTCGCGTCGGCGAGCTGCTGCCCGGCGATGCGGAGCTCCGTGCGTCGCTCGGCGACCAGCGCCACGCGGCTCCGCACCTCCTCGAGCGCCTCGTGGTAGCGGGCGTCGGCGACGCGGAAGTCGGCCCCCGCCGTGTCGAGCTCGGAGCGCGCGACGATGCCGTCCTCGTGCAGCTTGCGCATGCGGTCGCGCTGCAGCCGCGCCTGGTCGAGCACCGCCTTCGCCTGGCGGACGAGCGAGGCGCGCTCGGGCACGATCTCGTCCCCGGAGCCGTCGAGCGGGACGCCGAGCCGTGCCCGCGCCTGGGCGAGCGCGGTGGCCGCCTGCTCGACGCGCAGGCGGAAGTCGGTGAGGTCGAGGACGGCGACGACGTCGCCCTCGCGAACCACCGAGCCGAGGTCGACCGGCAGCTCGGCGAGCCGGCCCGCGACCTTGGCGTTGAGCACGACCTGGTCCTCCTCGCGGGGCTCCGCTCGGCCGGCATCGCCGCTTGGACGCCCCGCGACCGCCGGCGATTCGGCCCTCGTCCGGTCCCCGCCCGGCGATTGCGCGGGCCGAGCGGTTCTGGGACGCTCGGGCGCATGCGGATCGGCATCGGCATCGGCGAGGTCAGCGGCAGTTCGGTAACAATCGACGACCTGGTCGGCCAGACGCAGGCGGCCGAGCGCGACGGCTTCGCCTCGGCCTGGTTCGCCAACATCTTCGGCGTCGACGCGATCCTCGCGGCCGCGATCTGCGGCCGTGCGACGAGCCGCATCGAGGTCGGCACGGCGGTCGTGCCGACCTACCCGCGTCACCCGACGGCCATGGCACAGCAGGCGCTGTCGGCCTCCGCAGCGGCGCGCGGGCGCTTCACGCTCGGCATCGGGCTCTCGCACCAGCTCGTGATCGAGGGCATGTTCGGCCTCTCCTTCGCGAAGCCGTACAGCCACATGCGCGAGTACCTGGCGGTGCTCGCGCCGCTGCTCCGCGAGGGCACGGTCGACTACAAGGGCGAGGAGTTCCGCGTCCAGGCGGCGTTCTCCGTGACCGGCGCGACGCCGCCGCCGCTGCTCGTCGCGGCGCTCGCGCCACGGATGCTCGGCCTCGCCGGCTCGGTCGCGGACGGCACGATCACCTGGATGACCGGGCCGCGGACGCTCCGCGAGCACACGATCCCGACGATCAACGAGGCGGCGGCGAAGGCGGGGCGAGGTACGCCGCGCGTCGTGGTCGGCCTGCCGATCGCGGTCGCCGACGACGTCGCGGCGGCGCGCGAGATCGCCGGGCGCGCCTTCCAGGTCTACGGCACTCTCCCGTCGTACCGCGCGATGCTCGACCGCGAGGGCGTGGCCTCACCGGGAGACGTCGCCATCGTCGGCGACGAGAGCGCGGTCGGCGAGCAGATCGCCCACCTCGCGGAGATCGGCGTCACCGACCTCCTCGCCACGCCCTTCCCGGTCGGCGACGACAGGGCCGCCTCGATCGCGCGCACGCGCCGGCTGCTGGTGAGCCTGATCGGCAAGACCTGATGGCTGGCCCCGTGATACACTCGCGCCCGGCCCGGAGGTCCGCCGATGCGTAGCGGCACGTCCCTGGAAGAGATCGACATCGTCAGCAACCGCGTGTACGGCGAGCACGGCTACCCGCACGACGCGTGGACGCTGCTGCGGCGCGAGGCGCCGATCTACTGGTACGACCGTCCCGACGCGCAGCCGCCGTTCTGGGCGGTGACCAAGCACGCCGACGTGGTCACGATCTCGCGCCAGCCGAAGCTCTTCCTGAACGCGCCACGCCTCGCGGTCTTCCCCGAGATCCCCGAGCTGCCGCCCGACGAGAGGCCCGCGCGCCACCTGCTCAACATGGACCCGCCCGATCACGGCAAGTTCCGCAAGCTCGTGAGCGCGCGCTTCACGCCGCGGGCCGTGCAGTCGCTGCGGTCCTCGGTCGAGAAGATCGTTGACGATCTGCTCGACAAGCTCATCGCCGACGGCGACACGCACGAGTGCGACTTCGTCGAGGCCATCTCGGCCCGCCTGCCGCTCGAGGTGCTCGCCGACCTGCTCGGCGTGCCGCGCTCGGACTGGGACCTTCTCTTCACCTGGACCAACGAGACGATCGGCTCGGGCGACCCGGAGTACCAGCACGGCAAGACCGCGCAGGAGACCGCCGATCAGGCGCGCGAGGCGCTCTTCCAGTACTTCGCCAAGATGGTCGAGGAGCGGCGCAAGAAGCCCACCGACGACCTGACGAGCCTGCTCGCGAACGCGCAGGTCGACGGGGCGGAGATCCCGGCCTTCGAGCTTCTCTCCTACTACTATCTGCTGGTCGTCGCGGGGAACGAGACGACGCGCAACGCCACCTCGGGCGGGCTGCTCGCGCTGATCGAGCACCCGGCCGAGCTGGACAAGCTGCGCCGCGACCCGTCGCTGCTCGACTCGGCGGTCGAGGAGATCGTCCGCTGGACGACGCCGGTCATCCAGTTCTGCCGCACCGCCGCGCAGGACACGGAGATCCACGGGCAGAAGATCCGCGCGGGCCAGGCGCTGTGCCTCTTCTACCCGTCGGCGAACCGCGACGAGGAGGTGTTCGACGAGCCGTTCACCTTCCGCGTCGACCGCCACCCGAACCCGCACCTCGCGTTCGGCATCGGCGAGCACTTCTGCATGGGCGCGAACCTCGCCCGCCTCGAGCTCCGGGTGATCTTCGCGAAGCTCGTCGAGCGCCTGCGCGAGGTCGAGCTCGCGGGGCCGGTCGCGCGCCTGCACTCGAGCTTCGTCGGCGGCATCAAGCGCGTGCCGATCCGCTACCGGCTCGACCCGGCGCCGCGCGCGCGGACGGCGTGAGCGCGCAAACCGCATAGCTCGGCGGCCGCACGCCGAGCGTTTCGCCGTCGGCCCGCAATCAACAGGACGTGTTCGCACGTCGTCTCCCGACAAGGAGGCGACTTCCATGCTCGGACGGATTGCGATCTTCGTCTACGGCGTCGTGAGCTACGCGGTGTTCTTTGCGACGTTCCTCTACGCCGTCGGCTTCGTCGGCAACTTCGCGGTGCCGAAGTCCATCGACTCGGGAGCCGAGGGCTCCCTCGCCGCGGCGCTCGCGGTGAACGTGCTGCTCCTCGGGCTCTTCGCGGTGCAGCACAGCGTGATGGCGCGCCCCGCGTTCAAGCGCGCCTGGACGCGCATCGTGCCCGAGCCCGCCGAGCGCAGCACCTACGTCCTCTTCTCGAGCCTCGCGCTGCTCCTGCTGTTCTGGCAGTGGCGCCCGATGGGCGGCGTCGTGTGGCACGTCGAGAGTGAGCCGGCGCGGCTCGCGCTGCACGCGGTCTGCGCGCTCGGCTGGCTCACCGTGCTGGTGAGCACCTTCTTGATCAACCACTTCGACCTGTTCGGGCTGCGCCAGGTGTGGCTGCACCTGCTCGGCAAGCCGTACACCCCGCTCGTCTTCCGCACCCCGGGCCCGTACCGCGTCGTGCGCCACCCGCTCTACGTCGGCTGGCTGCTCGCCTTCTGGGCGACGCCGACCATGACGATCGCCCACCTGGTGTTCGCGCTGCTCACGACGGGGTACATCCTCGCCGCGATCCAGCTCGAGGAGCGCGATCTTGTCGCGGCGCACGGCGAGAGCTACCGCCGCTACCGCGCGAGCGTCCCGATGCTGATCCCCGGCCTGCGCCGGCGGCGCGTCGCGCGCGTGCCGGTGACCGTCGAGCTCGGCTCGTGAGCGAGGCGCGCTGCGAGGTCAGCGCGAGGGCGAGCAGGATGGCCCGTCGGGCGAGCCCGACCGGCCAGGGCACTCGTCGCCCGCGACCGCGGGCGGGCAGTTGATCCCGCCCGGGGCGTCCCGGCTCCAGACGGTCCGGCCGGTCCGGCGGTCGAGGGCGGGGATCTTGCCCTGGAAGGTCGCGGTGAGGACGAGATCGTTCACCACCGTCGTGCCGCCGAGCGGATCGCCCGGCACCGTCACGTCCCAGACGATCGCTTCGCTCGCCGCGTCGATCGCCACCACCTGCCCGTCCATCGTGCCGATGTTGCCGCCGAGGATCTCGGGAACGTTCGGCTCGACGATGCTCGGCGCGTTGAGCGTCGCGACGTAGACCACGCCGTCCGCCGCGGCGGGCGGGGTGAGCACGCCGCCGAAGGTGCCGGGCAGGACCTCGGTCGGGCCGTCGAGGGCGGTCAGGTCGTCATTCTGGTGGATCCCGACCGGCGTCGTCCACAGCACCTCGCCGGTCTCGATGTCGTGCCCGATCACCTTGCCGCCCTTGCCCGTCGCGACCACGACGCGGCGCCGCGCAGCCCCCTCGCCGATGTCGACCAGCAGGGTGTGGATCAGGTCGTGGTCGAAGATGTCGTGCGGGATCGCCTGCCGGAACCAGTCGAGCGCGCCCGTCCGCACGTCGAGCGTGACCACCGTGTTGGTGTAGAGGTTCGGACCGGGGCGGCTCGTCCCGTTCGGGAACTCGGCCGTGCCGGGAAAGGACGCGGGGTTGGCGACCGCCCAGCAGATGCGCCCCCGCTCGGTGTCGATCGCCGGCGGATACCAGGCGCCGCCGCCCGAGTTCACCTCGGGGTTGCCCCACAGGTCGGGCGAGTCGACGGTGTCGAAGGTCCGCGCGACCTCGCCCGTGTCCTCGCGCAGCGCGAACAGGATGCCGCGGTCGCCGCCGCAGTAGACGCCCTCGAGGCTGATTGGCACCGAGCTCGCGAAGACCAGGTTCGAATACACCGTCGGCTGGATGTCGACGCCGTCGGTGTGCGCTCGAGCGAGCGCCGCCAGAGCTCGGCGCCGCTCTCCCGGTCGATCGCGCGCACACCGCTCGCCAGGTCTTCGATGTAGACCGTGTCGGCGGTGACGATCGGAACCGCGGCCGCGTTGCCGTAGGACCCCCGGCCCCGGCAGCTCGACCTGCCAGACCGGCGTCAGCGACGCGACGTTCGTCGAGTCGATCCGGGAATCGAACGTCGCGCGCGAGTTCGCGTAGTCGCGCCCGGGAAGGGGCCAGTGCCGCGCGTTGTCGCGCACCTCGGGCGGGATCGCAAGATCCGCCGTGCGCGAGGCGTCGGAGCACGCGGCAAGCAGCGCTGCGGCGAGCAGGCAGCGGAGGAGCGTGGTCGTCGAGTGCATCGGCGCATCGAATCACGGGCCGGAGGGGCCCTTTCCGCGCGCGCCGCTTGCGCGACGCGCGCGGAAAGGGCACGCCTTCTCGCTCCGGAGGTGGCGACCATGCGAGCAGCCGTGCTGGTGGAGGCGAGAAAGCCGCTCGTCGTCTGCGACGACGTCGAGATCGCGGAGCCGGGCCCGGGGCAGGTCCGCGTGCGGGTCCAGCACTGCGGCGTCTGCCACTCGGATCTCAGCATCGTCGACGGCATCTTCCCCTCGCCGATGCCCGTGATCCTCGGCCACGAGGCGGCGGGCGTCGTCGACGCGGTCGGCCCCGGGGTGAGCGGGCTCGCACCCGGCGACCACGTCGTGCTGACACCGGTCCCGCCGTGCGGCACCTGCTACTTCTGCCTGCGCGGCGAGCCCGGCGTCTGCGTGGCCTCGAGCGCCATCCAGACGAGCACCTTCCCCGACGGGACGACCGGCCTCTCGCGCGGCGGCGCGGTCGTCTACCGCGGCGTCGGCCTCGGCGCGTTCGGGGAGTACGCGCTGCTACCGGCGAACGGCGCCGTCAAGGTCGCACCCGACGTCCCGCTCGACGCCGCCTGCGTGATCGGCTGCGCCGTGCAGACGGGGGTCGGCGCCGTGCTCAACACCGCGCGCGTCGAGCCGGGCGCGACCGTGCTGGTGATCGGCCTCGGCGGGATCGGGCTCAGCATCGTGCAGGGCGCGCGGCTCGTGGGCGCTTCGCGGGTGATCGCCGCCGATCCGCTCGCGGCGCGGCGCGAGGCGGCGGCGCGCTTCGGGGCGACCGACCTCGTCGACCCGACGACGACCGACCTCGTGGCGCGCACCCGCGAGCTGACCGGCGTGGGCGCCGACTACGCGTTCGACGCGGTCGGCCGGGCGAGCCTGATCGACGCGGGGCTCCGCGCGACGCGCCCGGGCGGCACGGTGGTCTGCGTCGGCGCGGCGCCGCTCGAGGAGGCGATCACCATCGCGCCCGCGGCGCTGTTCACGATCACCGAGAAGAAGCTCCTCGGCTGCACGCTCGGAAGCTGCAACTCGCTGCGCGAGATCCCGCGCTTGATCGATCTCTGGCGGGCAGGAAGACTCGATCTCGAGGCGCTGGTCACGGCGCGCCGGCCGCTCGGCGAGATCGACATCGCGATGGACGACTTGCGCAGCGGCCGCGGCGTCCGGACCGTGCTCTCGCTCATCTGAGACGAGTCCTCTGAAGCGCTCCGGCACGGGGCGTGCAGGGGCTCGCCCGCGCGAAAGGAGCCAAGCATGAGAACTGCGTTCATCGTGAGCCTCCTCCTGCTGCTCGCCACCCCGGCCGCCGCCCAGGAGGGAGCCCAGCAGAAAGGGACGGCGGCGAGCGGAGCCAGCGACGAGACCGCGCATGCGACGCTCGAGGGCGCGCAGGGTCGCGAGGTCGGCACGGTGATCATCCGCGAGACGCCGAACGGCGTGATCATCCAGGCCAAGTTCACCGGGCTTCCGCCGGGCGAGCACGCGTTCCACGTCCACCAGGTCGGCAAGTGCGAGCCGCCGTTCGAGTCGGCCGGCGCCCACTACAATCCGGACGACGACCAGCACGGCTTCGCCGTCGAGGGCGGGCCGCACGCCGGCGACCTGCCCAACATCAAGGTTCCCGAGAGCGGCAACCTCGAGGTGGAGCTCTTCGCCGAGGACCTGAGCGTGCGCGGCGAGAACGCGCTGCTCGACGCCGACGGCTCCGCGCTGATCGTGCACGAGAAGGCCGACGACTACCGCTCGCAGCCGTCGGGCAACGCGGGCAGCCGGATCGCCTGCGGCGTGGTGAAGGCGGGACCGCCGTCCGGCGCCGGCGCGGGCGCGTCGAGCTAGGCGTGCGCCGCTCTGTCGGGCGTTTCTACAAAGTGCAGCGGGCGCGAGAGGCGAAAGCCTCGCAACTACGTGCCCGGCGCCGTGGCATGTGCCCTGCAGAGGACGGCGTCGTCACCTCGACGCACGACGTGAAGGAGTAGCGCCGAGGACGCGCGCACGGAGGCAGGACGAATGGTCGTCCCGTCGACGTGCGACGGAGCCCCACGGTGGAGCTAGGGGCCAGCTCCACCGTGGGTCTCTTGCGCAGCGCTCGACGGGCGCGCGGACGCGCTCACGCGTACATCGCGACGTACGCACCCATTCCGACCATGCAGACGAGCTGCGTGAAGAAGAAGCCGAAGCGGATCCCCACGACGACGTCGGTCTGCGGCGGCCCGAGGTGGACGAGCGTCTGGCACACGCGCGCCACCAGCAGCACGATCGCCAGCGTGTCGAGGAACGTGCCCTGCACGCCGGAGACGACGATCGCCAGGACGATCGCCCCGTAGACCGGCAAGTTCTCGACGCAGTTCATGTGCGCGCGCATCGCACGCCGGTACCACTCGCTGCCCTGCGGCTCGTCCGCGCGCCACTCGCTGAGCGCCGCGCGCCGCATGAGGATCTGGCTCCAGCGGTAGGCGCCGACGGTCGCGACCAGCGTGAGCAGGGTCCAGCCGGCGAAGCCGAGCAGGACCCAGACGGGGATGCTCATGGCGGCTTCTCCACCATACTCGGCCGAGCGTCAAGAGCAGCACGGTAGGGATAGCAGCGCTCGCCCGGGTGCGCGAGCACGTAGCCCTCCCCTCTCCTCCCGGGCGCGTCGCCCTCTGGCGGCTCGCGGCGATCCTCCTGACGTCGCTCAGCATGGGGGCCGCGCCGTCCCACTTCCTCGAAATGCCGGCCAAGATGGGCTTCGAGGGCGTGATCGCGGGCCACCCCGCGTTCTGGACCTGAATCGGCCGGTGAACGCGCTTACGTGGACAGCTCGTCGAGCTCGGGCGCATGGCGCACGAGCCCGCCGCCCGGCGGCACGGCACCCGGGACGAGCTCGATCACCTGGAACGCATCGGGCGCGTCGTACACGCTCGTCAAGCCAAGATCCGCGGCGCGGCGGAAGCCGAAGCGCCCGTAGTACGCCGGGTCGCCGAGCACGACGACGAAGCCGGCGCCCGCCGCACGGCCTTCGGCGAGCGCGGCGCGCACCAGCGCCGCGCCGATGCCACGACGCTGGGACGCGGGGAGGACCGCGAGCGGCGCGAGCCCGAGACCCGGAAGCTCGCCGCGCTCGCCGCTCGCCAGGCGGACCGGGCTCAGCAGGACGTGCCCGACGATCTCGCCGTCCGCCTCGGCGACGAGCGCGACGCGCGCCTTGCCGGCCGCGCGTAGCCGCGCGACCAGGCGCGCCTCCGCGTCGGTCGGGAACGCGGCGCGGTGCACGGCGTCGATGCGTGCCGCGTCCCCGGGCCGCTCCGCGCGCACGCGGACGCCGGACGTGAGCGCGCTCAGGCGACCTTCGCGACGAGCCCCGCCAGGCCGTCGAGCATCTTGAGCACCTCGTCCTTCGCGACCGAGGGCACGGCGAGCACGCCGCGCGCGATGCCGAGGTCCTGGTAGCGCCGGAGCTCGTCCGCGTCGGGCGGCGCCCAGAAGAGCGACACCTCGATCGACTGCGGGTCGCGACCCTTCGCCTTCGCCTCCCTGCGCAGCTCCTCGAGCGCGCCGGGAAGGTCGGGCAGCGCGAGCCCGATCGGGATCCAGCCGTCGCAGTACTCAACCACGCGCTTGATGCCGCGCTTCGAGGCCGTCCCGAGGATGATCGGGGGGTGCGGCTTCTGCTCGGGCTTCGGCCACTGCCAGATCGGGTCGAAGGCGACGAGCTCGCCGTGGTACTCGGCCTCGTCCTCCGTCCAGATCTTCTTCATCGCCTCGACGCGCTCGCGCAGCAGCTTCCACCGCTTGGCGAACGGCATGCCGTGGTTCTCCATCTCCTCGACGTTCCAGCCGCCGCCGATGCCGAACAGGAAGCGGCCGTTCGAGATCACGTCGAGCGAGGAGACCTCCTTCGCGGTGACGATCGGATCGCGCTCGATCAGCAGGCAGATGCCGGTCGCGAGCTTGATCGTCTTGGTCACCGCCGCCGCGGCGGTGAGCGCGACGAACGGGTCGTGCGTGTGCGAGTACTCCTTCGGCAGCTCGCCGCCCGCGGGGTAAGGCGTCTTGCGGCTCGTCGGGATGTGCGTGTGCTCCGGGAACCAGATCGATTCGAAGCCCCGTTCCTCGCACGCACGCCCGAAGTCGTCCGGACGGATCGTGTAGTCGGTGGGGAAGATCGCAACGCCGAGCTTCATGACGACTTCCCTATCCCACCTCGGCAGGCGAGGCCATGGTCACGAGCGCGGCGCCGCGCGTGAGAGCTCGTCGATCAGGCGGCGCATGGCGGGGCTCAGGAACGCACCCTTGCGGTGGATCAGCGTGACGTCGACCTCGGCGCGCATCTCCGGCACGTGGAGCCGCGAGAGCGTCCCGCGCGCGAGCTCCTCGCGCACGCCGCTCTCCGGCACCAGTGCCAGGCCGAAGCCGCCCTCGACGAGCCGCTTCTGCGCGGTCAGGCTGTCGATGAAGACGACCTCCGCGTCGTCGAGGCCCGTCGCGGCGAGCCGGCGCGCGAGCACCTGGCCGAACGGGTCGACCGCGGCGCCGCGCCGCGGCGGGAACGCGACCCAGGACTCGCCGGCGAGGCGCGCCGCCGCGACCCGTCGTGCGCCCGCGAGCGGATGGCCCGCGCGCGCGACGACGACCAGCGGCTCTCGCGAGACCGTGCGCGACACCAGGTCCGGGGCGGGATCGGCGAAGTAGCGCAAGCCGACGGCCGCCTCGCCCCGGCGGACCAGGGCGCTCACCTCGGCGCTGCTGCCCGTGCGCAGCAGCAGGCGCAGATCGGGAAGCGCCTCGCGGAAGCGGGCCAGGCGGGCGGTGAGGTCGGTGCTCGCGAGCGTGCCGACGATCGCGAGCGTCAGGCGGCCGACGTCGCCGTGCGCGAGCGCGCGCACCGCCGCGACGCCGTCGCGCACGCAGGCGAGCGCCGCCTGCGCATGCGGCAGGAACGCCTCGCCGGCGTCCGTCAGGCGCGCGCCCGAGCGGCCGCGCTCGAAGACCGGCTGCCCGAGGTCGTGCTCGAGGAGCGCGATGCGCCGGCTCAGCGCCGGCTGCGAGAGGTGCAGCTTGTCGGCCGCGCGCGTGAAGCCGCCGAGCTCGGCGACGGCGACGAACGCCTCGACCAGGGCGAGGTCCATTGGATCCGGATTTCAGATGTATTCGATCCAATCAATGGATTGGACACATGCATCGCCGGCGCCCACGATGCCTCCGACAGCGCGGTGGTCACCGCGCGGAGGAGGAAGAGCCCATGTTCACGATCGCAGAGACTCCCGAGCCGCCCTACTACGCCGTCATCGCACCCGCCGTGCTGCGCGACGACGTGACGGGCTACGGCGAGACGGCGCGGCGGCTCGTCGAGCGCGCGCGCGAGATCGACGGCTTCCTCGGCATCGAGGCCTGCGTGACGGGCCGGTTCTCGCTCGCCGTCTCGTACTGGCGCTCGCTCGAGGCGATCGAGACCTGGCGGCGGCACGGCGAGCACCTGGCCGCCAAGGATTTCGGCCGCAAGCGCTGGTTCGAAGCGTACTTGACGCGGATCGCGCGCGTGGAGCGCGCCTACTGAGCGCCGCCGGCAGACATCGCGCGCGCGACGATCTCCTGCGCGTCGCGCTGGATCGCGCGCAGGTGCTCCTCGCCGCGGAAGCTCTCGGCGTAGATCTTGTAGACGTCCTCGGTGCCCGACGGCCGCGCGGCGAACCAGCCCGAGGCGGTGATCACCTTGATGCCGCCGATCGCGCCGCCGGCCGGCGCCTCCGCGAGCACGCTCGTGATCGGCTCGCCCGCGAGCTCGGTCGCGCCGAGCCTCGCGGGGGTGAGCGCCTTCAAGAGCTCCTTCTGCTCGCGGTTCGCCGGGGCGTCGATGCGCGCGTACGCGGGCTCGCCGAGCTCGCGCGTGAGCTCGCGGTAGCGCTCGCCCGGGTCGCGCCCGGTGCGTGCCGTGATCTCCGCGGCGAGCAGGCAGAGCGCGATGCCGTCCTTGTCGGTCGTCCACACGGTGCCGTCGCGGCGGAGGAACGACGCGCCGGCGCTCTCCTCGCCGGCGAAGCCGAGCGAGCCGTCGAGCAGGCCGTCGACGAACCACTTGAAGCCGACCGGCACCTCGACCAGGCGGCGCCCGAGGCGCTCCGCGACGCGGTCGATCATGCTGCTCGAGACGATCGTCTTGCCGACCGCGGCGTGCGCGGGCCAGCCGGGACGGTGGGTGAACAGGTAGTCGATCGCGACGGCGAGGTAGTGGTTCGGGTTCATGAGCCCCGCGCCGCGGGTCACGATGCCGTGCCGGTCGGCGTCGGTGTCGTTCGCGAACGCGACGGCGAAGCGGTCCTTGAGCCCGATGAGGCTCGCCATCGCGTAGGGCGACGAGCAGTCCATGCGGATCTTGCCGTCCCAGTCGAGCGGCATGAAGCGGAACGTCGGGTCGACGGTCCGGTCGACGAGCACGAGGCCGATCCCGCAGCGCTCCTCGATCGCGCTCCACACGGGAAGGCTCGCGCCGCCGAGCGGGTCGACGCCGAGCTCGAGGCGCGCGCCGCGGATCATGTCCAGGTCGACCAGCGACCCGAGGTCGTCGACGTAGTGGCGCGTGTAGTCGTGCCGCCGGGTGCTCGGCGCGCGCAGCGCGGCCTCGAGCGGCACGCGCGCGACGTCGGCGAAGCCGCTCTCGAGCAGCTCGTTCGCCTTGTCCTGGATCCAGCGCGTGACCTCGGGGTCCGCGGGCCCGCCGCTCGGCGGGTTGTACTTGAAGCCGCCGTCCTCGGGCGGGTTGTGCGACGGGGTGAGGACGATGCCGTCGGCGAGGCCGCGCGTGCGCCCGCGGTTGTGGACCAGGATCGCGTGCGAGAGGACGGGCGTCGCCGTGTAGCCGTCCGCCGCGTCGATCCGCACCTCGACGCCGTTGCCGGCGAGCACCTCGAGCGTCGTCGAGAACGCGGGCTCCGAGAGCGCGTGCGTGTCGCGGGCGAGGAACAGCGGACCGTCGATGCCCTTCGCGCGCCGGTAGAGGCAGATCGCCTGGGTCATCGCGACGATGTGCGCCTCGTTGAACGAGCGCCTGAGCGCGGAACCGCGATGGCCCGACGTGCCGAAGGCGACGCGCTGCTCGGGAACCGCGGGATCGGGGCCGTCCTCGTAGTAGGCGCGCAGCAGGCGCGAGACGTCGACGAGCTCGGACTCGGGTGCGGGTTTGCCCGCGAGAGGATGGACCTTCACGCAACCAGCTCTATCCGATCGGGCCGTCGTTGACAGCCCCGCCGGCACCTCCCTATGCCGGGCCGATGCTCTCCAAGATGGACGACTATCCGCTGCACCAGATCTCCGAGGTGATCCGCCACGTCGGGACGAGCGATCGGAACTTCTACGACCGCTACTACTTCAACCTGCACGGCTCGAGCGACGAGCTGTTCATGGTGATGGGCCTCGGCCAGTACCCGAACCTCGCGGTGCAGGACGCCTTCGCCGTCGTGCGGCGCGGCGACGCGCACGTCGTGGTGCGCGCGTCGCGCGAGCTCGGCGACCGCATGGACACCTCGGTCGGGCCGTTCCGCATCGAGGTCGTGGAGCCGCTCGAGGTGCTGCGCTTCGTCCTCGAGCCGACCGAGCACGCGATCTCCTTCGACCTCACCTGGCGGAGCGCGATCCCGGCCTTCCTCGAGCCGCGGCAGTACATCCGCAAGCACGGCCGCGTGCTGTTCGACACCCAGCGCTTCTTCCAGACCGGCTGCTGGTCGGGGACGCTCACGGTGAAGGGCGAGACCTTCAGCGTCACGCCCGACCGCTGGAAGGGCACGCGCGACCGCTCGTGGGGCGTGCGTCCGGTCGGCGAGCCCGAGCCGCCCGGCATCCGGCAGGGCGAGGGGCAGATGGTCGGCATGTGGAACTACGCGCCGATGCAGTTCGACGACTTCTCGATCCTCTACATGGTGCAGGAGGAGCCGGACGGGAAGCGGACGATCGAGGAGGCGGTCCGGGTGTGGAGCGACCGGTCACGCGCGTCTGAGTGGCTCGGGCGACCGGACTACGAGCACACGCTCGTGCCCGGGACGCGGATGATCGAGGCCCCTTCCCTGCTCCGCTTCCCCGAGGCGCCGGGCGGCGGCTTCGAGGTGCGCGTGACGCCGCTCACCCACTGCTTCGTCGCGGTCGGCACGGGCTACGGCATGGACGCCGACTGGCGGCACGGCATGTACCAGGGAAAGCTCGTCGTGCAGGGCAAGGAGTGGTCGATGCAGGAGCTCGCGAGCTGGGGCTGGTTCGGCATCGTCGACCACGTCGCGCGCTTCGAGATCGCGGGCTCCGGCACCGTTGGCTACGGGCTGCACGAGCACGGCTTCTTCGGGCCGTTCCCGAAGTATGGCTTGACGTGAGCGCGGCGTGCGGCCTCGGTGGCCTTCCTCCAGCGCCGCACCAGTGACAAGGATGCGAGAAAGGCCCCCGGGTCGGAGTAGAAATGACCATCACTGATCACCCCATCCACGGATCCGGACGTGCGGAGTTGCCGCATCCGGCTCTTGCCTCAGGTGATGACGCCAAGTCGTCGCAGGGGATAGGGGTGGCAGATACGCGCAGGTGGCAGCCAGCGGTCAAGCAACCGCCCCATCCGCTCCCAGCGGACTCGCCCTTTGTGGCTTCGTCGCGCGAGCGCGCGATGCCAGAGCCAGCCCACGCGGAAGCGAAACAGGCTGATCGCCGGACCGTTCATCGGCACCCCGTAGTATCGGTTGTGTCCCATGACGACCGAGCGCAGCCACCGCCCCACCTCGGGAACGGGGTGGTGCATGCGCCGCCGGAGCTGGGTCTTCACCTCGCTCAGCTTCGCCTGCAACCGCTCGCGGATGGTCTGCCTGAGCACCGTGAAACGCCCGCTCCGCTTCTTCGCGCAGATGTGCGTGAAGCCGAGGAAGTCGAACGTCTCGGGCTTGCCCCGACCGGCGCGCTCTCGATTCTCGGCCGCGAACGGTCCGAATTCGATCAGCCGCGTCTTCCCGGGGCGCAGCTCCAGGCCGAACTTGGCGAAGCGCTCCGCCAGCTCTTCCTGGAACCGCCTGGCTTCCGACTCGCTCTGGAAGCCAAGGATGATGTCGTCCGCGAAGGAGATACTGTCAAGAGTTGTGGATCGGCGTCGCATGATCAGGCGGCGATCCTGCCCGGCTGACGTTGCGGTGTCTTCGTCTGCTGCTTCGTCTTTTGCTGCTGCGTGACCTGCGCGTCGTCGCGCTCGACACGCTTGCCGTCGCTGAACTTCACGCCGGCGCGGACGAGCGGTAGAAGCTCGGCGCCGTCGAGCTTGCGCCAGCGGAGCTGCGCCATGTCGAGCAGCTTGAACGCCATGAGCAGGCCCTTGGTGCGCGAGCCGGCGCCCTTTGTGACGCGCTGACGCAGGCGCACGGTCGCAAACGGCGACTCGACGACGTTCGACGTGCGCAAGTGCTTCCAGTGCTCGGCGGGATACGCGAAGAAGGCGAGCAGCGCGTCCTGGTCGCGGCGCCCGCACTCGACAGCCTTCGGGTACTCCCGACAGTTGCATAGCCGACGCTGCGGGAAGGGCCGCTTGCCCTTGGGAGACAAGGCGTTCGGAGTTCTCTCGGCCTGATGCGTGGA
>FWPU01001153.1_pt1 | contig 81519 bp, 60 predicted proteins | sample 2228361 | NCBI WGS metagenome assembly FWPU01 (sample SAMEA103939777, study PRJEB20133) | metagenome | reverse complement strand
CGGGTTCATAGGGGTGTTTGCGGGGCAGGGGTGTTGCGAAGTCGCCGACCTCTTGTCATGCTGGGGTGCCGAAATCCTGTCATGCTGAGGCGCCAGCCGAAGCATCTCAGAGATTCTTCGCTTCGCTCAGAATGACAGTATTAAATGACAACATGAAACCTTTTTGCGTCATGCTGAGCGAACGCGAAGCATCTCATTTTTCTTACATGGCTGAGACCCTTCGCTTGCGCTCAGGGTGACAGGTGATGTGTCAGTGCGAGCGTGCCCTCAGGCAGGCGAAGCAATCCCCTGCGAATCGCGGTAGGCGTAGGAAATTGCTTCGTCGCTTTGCTCCTCGCAATGACACGGGGCGGGAGGAGGTTTCAAACGCCCCAAAAAGGATATTGACAAAAGTGCCGAGAAGATGTATGATGAAAATACCTTAGATGAGTGATGATGTAAACCTTAGGGTAATGCGCCATGTCTTCCGTGAAGTGGAAGCAGATAGCGGACGCCATTCGCGCGCGAATCGAAAGCGGGGAGCTGCCGCCCGGCACGCCATTGCCCTCTGAAACCGATCTGGCTCGTCAATACGGCGTGTGTCGGGTCACAGCACACCGCGCGATGTTTGAACTCCAGCGGCTGGGGCTGGTATCGCGCAAGCGCAGGCAGGGCAGTATGGTGGCAGAGCCTCCTCCTGCCAGGCCGGTCTTTGTGGCGGCAATCTTTCCGTTCATCCACGACTACCCGCAGGTGGAGTATCTGCGCGGCATCCGCCAGGCTCTGCCCGACCAGTATAACCTGCTCCTGTGCGAGACCCAGAACGACCCCCACCGTGAGGCACAGTATCTGCGACGGATGCAGAACGAGGCAGATGGCATCATCTGCTATCCCACCTGCGACCCGCGAAACACCTCGATCCTCCAGCGGCTGGTTGACAGTGGCAAGCCGCTGGTGTGTGTGGACCGTCAGCCCGCGGGCGTGTCCTGCGACGTGGTGATGACCGACAACTACCTCTCCAGCCTCGTGGGCTTGCGCTACCTGGCGGAGAAAGGGCACCGCGCGATCGCCCATTTCACCGATGACGGGCTGTACGTTTCGTCCATTCGGGCGAGGTATGAGGCTTATTTGCAGGTAATGCGCGAACTTGGTTACGACAACCCCGAGCCGCTGATACGCCGCTTCCCTCTATACGAAAGCCTGAAGCTGGATTATATGGTTCAGGCACTGCACGACGCGCTGTTCACGCTGATGAATCGGCAGGATCGGATTACGGCGGTGTTCTGCCTGCACGACTACTACATGGTGGCGACGCTGGAGGCGTGCGACCGGCTGGGTATCATGGTCCCCGACGACCTGGAGTTGCTCAGCTATGCCGACGCGCCACCTCTGATGACCCGCGTGACGCGCTCGGTGCATCGCCTGGTGCAACAGGTGTACGAGATGGGGCAGACCGCCGCACTGCGGCTGAAGCGACGAATAGAAGGGGAGGTGATGCCGCCAGAGGTGATAACCACCGTGGCGAGGTTCTTTGCATCCGACCACACTCTTTCTGTGCTATCCGCGTCATCGTTGACGCACGAAACTCAATCGAAGGAGGTTAAATCATGAAGACCCGAGCATTCACCCTCATCGAGCTGCTGGTGGTCATCGCGATTATTGCGATACTGGCAGCGATTCTGTTCCCCGTGTTCGCCCGAGCCCGCGAGCAGGCACGCAAGACCAGCTGCCTCAGCAACATGAAGCAGATCGGTCTTGGCATCGGCATGTACCTGCAGGACTACGATGAGAAGTTCTTCTCGTGGAGCAGTCAGTGCGCCCACACCGCCGACTGCACCGGAGACATCGTGATGGCGTTTACTCGCTGGGCGGTGCTGGTTCAGCCCTACGTGAAGAACGCGCAGATCTTCGTGTGCCCCTCTTACAACGACGACTTCTGGAAGTGGGGCGGGTGGCCCGCTAACGGTTGTCCCGACCTGTGGCCCGTGGCGGGGTTCCGCGGGCTGTCGTATGACTTCAAGCTGGCGCTGGCGACCGGTGCTCGCTGTGGCGTGAAGCTGGCAGGTATCGACAAAGTCGCCCAGACCATCATGGCATACGAGAACAGCCCGATCCACGCCGAGAAGAGCGTGCCCTTCTGGTCGTGCACCGACCCTCAGGCATTTACCCGTATGGCTTTCAACGCGATATTTGCCGACGGGCATGCGCGTTACATCATGGCGGGTAATCACCGCTTCGTCAAACAGCGCGTGTGGGAGGTGGAGCCCTATCCCTGCGCCAATTTCGACCCGCACTGGTTCGTGAGGGACGACCGCCGCAACACGTGGGACCCCGCGCAGGGTTGGGATCTCGATTAGCAAACAATGGCAGGTGGCAACTGCCGCCTGCCTGACCGCAAACAAGGAGGAAAGCGATGCAGGATCAGGGCAAGCGCACCCTGATGGGCGTCATTGCGGTGATCATCATCGTGGTGGCGCTGGTGGTTATCGGTCTGCAGTGGAACAAACAGCAGAAGGAGAAGCAGAGCGTTCTGCCAACGGAGCGTCCCTCGTGGTTCGGTGGCGGAGCCGGGTCGCCAGCGGGTGCACCGTCTCCGGGTCCTTCGGGGCAGTGATGCTTTGCAGACCAGTCAACAGGGGGCAACCGCACGCGGTTGCCCCTTTACTCCAGCGCCCAGACCCTTATCCAGTCTACTTCCATCTTCGAGTTGGCAATCAGTCCGGTAACGGGCCAGAAGCCGCCAACGTTGTATTCCAGAGTGATGTACATCGGGGCGTTGAGATAGCTGGTCGGTGTCAAAAACTGTGCTACGGGTTCGCCATCCACATAGAAGGCGCATCTGGTCGGGGTGGCGAGAAAACCGTAGATATGCCAGTTCTTCCATGGCTTGGACACGGCGGGCCAGACGTCCACTTCCGCTTCCTTCGGACCTTCGCCCCAGTTGTGGTTACGCATACCGAAGCCGCCGTCCTTGTCCTGCTCGTATGCGTTGCCGTAATACTCGAAGATATCGAACTCCGCGCTCAGTCTGGAGCCATCCCTCGCGATAGTGTACAGGCAGAACGAGGGCCAGACTCCCAGTCCACCCGCTGGCATTTTGACTTTCGCTTCCCAGTACCCGTATTGCTGGGTAAAACCGGCTCCGGTGGGGTCGATGGAGAACAGGGAGCCTGCATCCCACACGCCCCACGCGCTTTGGTGGATGGTGATGTGCTGGGTAGCTGTTACAGACGATCTGCCGTCGTACCATTCGTCCACCACGTAACCGTTCGTGTCCCGGTCCCAGCCCAGGGTGTTGGTCACCAGGTAATAGGGGTGACCGGCGCGCAGAGTCACCCTGGTTTTACCGACCAGCGGCGCGTACACCCAGCCATCCGGGTGTCCCTTCAGCTCTACAATTGCCTTTGCCACATCGTCACCAGTGACGGCGTCGAAGATTCGCACATCGTAATAGCCCTTCGATCCCCCAATGTTGTATCGCCCCAGCTGGCTAATCGTGATGTTGCGGGAGGGGGTGAACTTCATCCCGACCCAGCCCGCGTTGCCCCAGACCAGACCGTCGCGGCTCCTGATCTTCGAGCCAAGGCTCTGCACACGCACCAGCTCTTTGCCTGACCTGTCCTTCATGCCAACCGGTCCAGCGCAAAAACTACCTCTGACATCAGCATGCAGCTTCACGGAAAGCGTGTTCACGAGAACGCCGTTCCGGATAACCATCGAGTCTCTGGAGTGCGTTTGAAACCCTATGAACTTTCCCGGCACTGAAGGGGCTGAAAACCACTTTGCCTCTCCCTTCGGGCTTCTGTCGGTCCAGCTCACTTCGTTGAACTCGTCGGAAAACACCAGCTTAAAACCCACTACGTCCATATCTTTGATATACGGCTTCGGAGTACTTTGCCCAGATGCATTCGCCGACAGGGTGATCAAGCACAACGCTATAGCACTCCAGACTACTGGCATCCCCTTCCTCCTGCTTCCGGCACGTTATGCTGTTGAGAAGGTTCGGCGAGGGAGCGGGAACGTCCTGTTGAGAGATTCGTTGGTTGCCGGGCAGCCTGTATCCTGCCCACCGTTGACGTCGCACCTGCAGATGGCGTAAGATAGGCTGTGGTTATTTATCTGTGCTGGAAAGGGGAACAGAGGATGAGGCGTCTTTTTGTGCCGTTGCTGTTGCTGTTCTGCGTCGCGCTGAGCGCCAATGAGGCGCTGGAACCGATGTTGACCTCTCAAACCCGCGTGCTGTCCGCGCCCGACCGAATCATCGTGCGGTTTGCAAACGTCGCCGCGCAGAGGGCAGTTCAGCAGATGGGCTATCCCGTTTTGCGCACAATCCCCCGGCTGGGCTACGCGGTGCTGAAAGTGCCATACGGGCAGGTGGACGAGAGCATCGCGCAATTGAAGACACAGGGACTGGTGCGGGAGGCGTATCCTGACCGCGCCTACCGCCTCGCCTATGTGCCAAACGACCCGCTCGTCCCCAACCAGTGGAACCTGTTCCGCATGAACGTTCCCTCTGCGTGGGACATCACACAGGGCAGTCCTGACGTGGTGGTGGCGGTGCTGGATACCGGCGTGGACTACCTGCATCCGGAGCTCGCGCCCAACGTCTGGCGCAACCCGCGCGAAATCCCCGACAACGGTAACGACGATGACGGCAACGGTTTCGTGGATGATGACCTCGGCTGGGACTTCGCCTATGGCGACCGCGACCCGATGGATGACCACGGACACGGCACGGCGTGCGCAGGGATCATCGCCGCGGCGGGCGACAACGGCTACCAGATGGCGGGTATCGCCTACCGCTGTCGGATTATGTGCGTGAAGATCGGGCTGTCGAACGGCTATTCCTACGACTCGATGTTCGCGCCGGGGGTGGTGTACGCCGCCGATATGGGTGCGAAGGTGCAGAGCATCAGCTACTTCAGCGACGACCTCACCCCTCTCCTTCGCGCGGCGGTGGACTACGCCTGGAGCAAGGGCTGTCTGGTGGTTGCCGCCGCGGGCAACTTCGACGAGCCGTTCCCCATCTACCCGGCCGGTTACGACAAGGCGGTGGCTGTTGCGGCTACCACCACTGCCGACCGCAAAGCCAGCTTCTCGAATCACGGTACGTGGGTGGACGTGAGCGCGCCGGGCGTAGGCATCACCGCCACCACGCTGGGCGGGGGCTATACCGACCGCTTCGCAGGCACATCCGCCGCCACGCCGAACGCCGCGGGAGTGACTGCCCTGCTGTGGTCGCTCCAGCCGAACGCTCCTGTCCAGCAGATTCGCTCGGCGCTGGAGTATGCCTCAGTTCCCCTGAACGACCCTGTAGCCGGCGCGTTTACCAGCTACGGGCGTGTGGACGCCTGGCGGGCATTGAACCTGCTCCTCGCGCTGTCGCCATGGTACCCTATCACGCCCACCATACACTGGGTCAGCCCCCATCGTGTCCCGGCAACCGGCGGCACGGTGACCATCTTCGGACGAGGGTTCGGTTGGGAGCCGGGTAGTGTCCACCTGCAGGCGGGGCAGATGCTGACCCTCGCGGTACGACCCGTACCGCGCCCGAAGCCCTCGGTGCAGGTGCTGGAATGGAGCGATTCGCGCATCGTGGTGCAGATACCGCCTGGAGCCTCTTCGGGCTGGTTGCAGGTGGAGGGGCGAGGGCGGAAATCGGGCAGGTTCTGGCTGACGGTTGGGAGTGCGAATGCCCGATTTGCTACCGCGCCGAGCGATGTGGGTATCGTGGGGCGGTATGGACAGGGCGCACAGGTCACCGGTGGTTATGTCGAACTGCTGGAGGCGGATGGCAAGGTGCTGGTGGCGCGCCCGCGTACGGACAACAGCAAGACCATCGACCTCAAACTGCTGGTGCGCGGACTGGACAAGAACAGCGTCCAGTCCATCACCTGCGAGTACCTGCGCCAGTACCTCGGGCTGGCGGGTGACCCGGTAGAGAGCGTCCAGCTGTACGACTTCAGCACAGGGAGCTACCCTTACGGCGCGTGGGTGGAGGTATTCCGTGCGCAGGCGGGCAACCACGCCGGTCAGACACTGGAGTTCAGTCTGCCCGCGCCCGCCGGTCGGTGGGTCTCCTACGAAGGCGACCTGTTCGTGCGCATCGTGGTCAACACCGGCAACGCGGACGCCCGCCTGCTGATCGACCGGCTATGGTTTCTGTGGCAGTAGGGTCTCCACCAGCTCGCTCTCTACCGATAGCTCGCCGATGGTGGACACGGCGAATCGGTTGACCTGTGAGAACCAGTACACGTCCTCCGGTCGCTGGCGCAGGTCCACCACGCACTCGAAGGTGTCGGGTCCGACGGTGGCAACGGGGAACCACGGTCGGTCGTTCAGCCCGTCGCTGGAGATGCGCCGGTACACCCGATAGCCGATGGCGCGGTCGAGATACTGTGTCTCGCGGATGGTGAGGGGCTTTTCCCAGGTTACTTTCACATGATGCTCGTCGATGCGCTCCACACGCACGTTGCGGGGAGGCAGGGGCGAGTCCACCGAGCCATACGGCGTCTTGAGAGTGATGGTGAAACGGTCTTTCTGCCCGCGGAACCACGCGGTGATGAAGTCGGTAATCTCGAGCCAGTAGTAGCATGGGCGGTTATATTTGGTAACTTTTGCCAGCATCAGCCCACGTCCGCCCACCACGTTGATATTGCCGAAGGGGTTCGGACGCCGGTGGAAGCCGTTGAGCGTGCGCACCTCTTTCACAGGGCGGTTGGGCAGGCGCAGGATGCCCTCGGCGTTTGTCTCGCCCACAATCACCGGGTCTTTGGAGACCGGATGGTCGAAGTTGCCGTCCTCGATGACCGGGTAGTATTTGACCCCCGCTTCCTCGCCGGGCGGTGCGCTGGTGTCCACCACACAGCCTCGCTGGTAGATTTCCACCTTCGCCCCGGCGACCGGCTTGCCGTTCACGTCCACGATGCGCAGGAAGTTCTCGGCGGGGATGGCGAAGTAGTGGTCGCCGAAGTGCCCGCGCGGTTTGTGCCAGGTCATGTTCAGGTAGCCCGCATCCGCCTCCGACCATACCTGCGGACCGTGCCAGTGCATCATGGTGACGGGGTGGGTCATGAAATGTGCCACAGGGTCGCCGTTATCGGGCATTTTGTGGTACTCGTGTCCGGCGTAGTCCAGCGCGTACCAGTCGGTCAGCCCCAGCTGGTGTCCCAGCTCGTGTGGTAGCGACCATTCGGTGTTTTGTCTCCACTCTTTCGTGGGCGGTGTCCACTTGCCTGCTTTCTCTTCGGGGCTGTCGTGCCATATCCATCCGCCCTGATGGTAGGCGATGCCATCCGGCGCCACGAGGCTCTGCACCGCCTTATCCACATCCTCGGTGTAGATGATGCGGTCGAGGCGCACACGCGCTTTGATACCTTCGGGCGAAGCGGGGAAGATGCTATGCTGGAACAGCAGGTTCATGATGTCGATATGCCAGCGGTAGTAGTCTTCGAAGCAGAAGGTTCCTGCTGCGCTGCGGAAGGTATGCCACATCTGCACGCGCTTGTTGCTGACGATGTAGAAGAACCCCCAGCCCCACAGCGGGTCGGTGACCTCGTTGTTGATGGTGGCGATTTCGGGCTGGTTGGTCACGATGCGGAAGGTCACGTGATGGAAGCCGTCCTGCCAGTTCCAGCGCAGGGTGAAGGTGGCTTCCTGCATCTCAGCGAGCCTGCCGCGATGCCTGCCCCGGCTCACCTCCTTGCCGTCGATCAGCCAGACGTAATCAAACGGCTGGGCAGTGGCGAAGCCGACGTTCTTCACATGGGCGGTGAGGGTAACCGGCTCACCGGGCTGGTATTTCAGCTTCAGCTTGCGGACAATCTCTTCGGGCTTCAGGTAGCTCTCCTCGCCGAGGTCGGGCAGTACCGGTGCACCGGCGATTTTGGGGCGACCCCACTGGTCGTAATGCACCCTGCCGTGCAACCCCGCCAGTTTGGGGTTCAGCTCGATGAAGGTTACGGTAAGGTCGGGCAGGTTGGGGCGGGCGTCCCACGAGTCGTCCCTCTCGATTTTGAACGACTTGACCATACTGCGAGGATATTCCTTCGCAGGTCCACCTACCTGTTGCATGCTCTCCCAGACGAGCAGGCGCACGCCCTCGTCGCGGATGAAACAGCCGCGCAGGACGGTTCCATCCGTCAGTTCCAGCGTATCGGCGCGCACACCCATCGCCATGGTTAGCAACGCCAGCCATATCATGACACGTTTCATCGTGTTCACTCCTGTGATGCATTGGGATACGGTGAAGCTTTCGCGCGGTTTGGGGAAAGTCCTGCGCTGTTTCGTGAAGGGCGAACCTTCTGGTGAGCTGTGCGAGAAGTGTCATTGCGAGCCTCTGCAGGAAAGCAAGGCAATTCCTCTACGAATCGATGGAGGTGGAGGGGATTGCTTCGTCGCTTCGCTTCTCGCAACGACACGGACAGGGCACGGGCGGAACCTCGCTCTCCCATGTTGAAACAGTAGATGCCCCCGTTGTGTCTGATAGTGTAGAACAGGCTGGACGGCGCTGTCGCGATAGTCTTGCGCGCGTTACAGCAATGTCGTAAGCATGAACGCTGTTGTGCAGAACGGGCGATGTGGCGGCGTGTGCGTAATATACTGACCGACATAGTCTTCGGGATGGCGGCAATAGGTTATGTGTGGAAAGCACCACGCCTGAGCCAGGATGCCAGACGCGCCCGTCTTTCGCTGCTGGTTCATCTCCTCCGGCAGATGCCTGGTAAGCAGGCGACGAGCCCTCTGAGTGCTCTTCTGGCAGGGGCAGGGGGACAGTCGGCGGTATTGCTGGTGCAAAACGCGCGCGATTTGCTTGTGCAGGATCCTGATGCCCTCATCCATGCGGCACAAGCCCTGGCGTACTGGACAGAGTTTGACGAGGCGGAGACTTTGCTCTGGCAGGCTATTCGCCTGTATCCTGTAGACTCACAGGTTTGGAAGACGGCGTTGGAGTGCGCCCTGGACCATTTCGTCTTCGCTCCGTCGTATATCGAGTGCAGACGCGCCCGACACCGGCTTACCTATTTGCTCCATGCCCTTCCGGAAAAGATGAAAAGCGACCCGGCTTTTTCCGCATATGTCAGTTTGGAGAGCACAGACCTTCAGGATATGCTGGAGTTTCTTCCCTTTGCTGCCTACCTGTGGGGGCAAGGGCACATATCCGAAGCGCGGCACCTGCTGAGCGAGTGGTGGTCAGTAGCGAAAGCAAGCGCGAACCTGCCCGACAGGGTCAGCAGGACAGCAATCTTCTGGATGTTGGGGCTCGGGCTGTTCGAGGAGGTCGCGCAAGACGTGACGGTGCATGAACTGGAACCGCAGCTGGTGGCGGTAGCGAACTGGTTTCGCGGAATGTCGCTGGAACAATGCGATGACCGCGGCAACCATCCGGTTCCGCTTGTTCTGCTGACAAGGTGGACCGAGCAACTGACGAATCGCCGTCGTCCGCTATCCGTCATCTGGCATTCCTTCCTGCGCTCCAATCGGAAGGACGAGCTGTTCATAGTGAAGACATTGCTTTGCGCTACGCTGGGTTTGAAATGCGATGGCATACGAAAGCAGGTGGAGCAATATCTGGCTTCCTGGTCACCGTTCCTGCCATATCTGCACTTCCTGTGCGTGGCTTCGGCGCGGGCAGGCTGGAGCAAGGAGTGCAGGGAGCTGTGGAGGCGCATCCAGTCCTTCGATGTCGACTACGCACGTAAAGCCGAATTGCAGGCAATGGTGGAGACACTGCCTGCGGAACATGGGGTTGGGCAGTAGCCTGTTTTGCTGGAAGGCACGCCTCCTGGTGAGGTATCTATCTCTCTCGTTTCTTCCCGACGGGGGTAAAAGTGCAACGCCCCTTCCCGTGCAGGGAAGGGGCTGGGGTTCCGCTTGCAGTACCACAGAGGGTTCTTACTTCGTGTTCACAAACGGGCAGTTCGGTCCCGTGCCATCGCGCTTCTGAAGGCGCTGGCGGATACCGTTACCGTTGCCTGCGCCATTGCCGTACCCGTTGCCACGGCGGTTCGTCTGCATGATGCCCTGCTTCAGGTCGCGGTTGCTGTACTGCAGCTGGTGCAACTGCTCACGCAGGGCGTTGATTTCCGCCTGCTTCGCCTGAATGGCTGAGGCGTCCGCGTTGTTCGCCTGCATCTGCGCCAGCTCGAACTGTTTCTGCCGGATCTGCGCGTGCAGGGCATTGACCTGCTCCACAAACTGCTTCTGCTGGGGATCGCTGGGGCTGACGCGCGTCCACCAGCCGCCCGCGTTCGGGTTGGGTTGGGTGTATCCGTAGGGGCAGGGCAGACCCTTCGCACCGTAGCCGTTGCCTCGTCCCGCTCCACGTCCCTGCGCCCATACCGGGCTGACCACCAGGGCGGCGACCAGCGCGGTCAGGGCGATGGTTGTCCATGTTCGTTTCATTGTCGTTACCTCCTCATCGGGTGTTGTCAGGAGATAAGACGAGGCAGCTACGGTGTGGATTCCCTTATAATGGTGGGACACAGGTATTAAGGATATTAAAGGATATTATAGGTTGGTAGGGAACACGTCTAAGCCCTCTTCGCGAGCAGCCACCCACAATTCACGGTCATATGTGGCGACTGTCAGACCGGTGTGGAGGGCGTCACGCAAAGTGAGAGACGCTGCAAGGTGCACCGCATCATAACCGCGCAGTTGCCGATGCCATGCCAGCGAGGCTGCCCGGTTTACAAGGTTTTCAGTAATTTGCACGCGCACGAACCTTGTCCAGTCGGTGGCGAAAGCACTGATAGCAGCTCCTGCCCCGTCGTGGGTGATGTAGCCAAGCCTTACCGCTTTCGCGATGGCAGCAACGACCTCTGCGCGACTAATGACAACGGTCGCAGCGACTTCGCTAGCCTGTATGAGCCCAAGCGTCTCCTGCGAGCCTTGTTCCTGCACGTAGCATTTCACGATGGCGCTGGAGTCCAGATACAGTATCACCGGCGGTCCTCCACCAGAATCTCAGCCACGCTCTGCCCAGTACGCAGGGCAACTGGCGGAGACTGGATACCTGGCTTCCCACCTTCCCATGCGATGACCCCAGCATCTATGAGGCGGGCAATCTCATCGTTCACCGTCGCGCTGACAGGAATCAGGCGCCCGACCGGCTTGCCTCTGCTGGTAACCAGCAGAATGTTTCCATGCATTACCATTTGCAGGTAATGGCTCAAGCGGCTCTTGAGCTCCCGTACCGAGACCACCACTTGTTCCATACAGCGCCTCCTGTCCACGTGTTGACCACATTATACCATGCAAAGCCACCAACGCTCTATTCGTGCTTGCCTTAAGGCATCCCTGTACCTTAGAATAGAATGGCGTTTTGCCGAAAATAGAATAGAGAAAGTTCACGAGGAGGTGCGCACCTCTATGTGCGGCATTACTGGATACATCGGTCCGCGCAACGGTATCGAACTGGCGATCGACCAGCTGCACCGGCTGGAGTATCGCGGCTACGATAGCGCGGGTATCGCTTTCCCCCAGAACGGCAGTTTGCGCGTCATCAAGAGCGAGGGGAAAATTGCCCGACTCGAAAGCCTGCTGGAAGGCGAAAAGACGGCGGCCTTCACCGCCGTGGCGCATACCCGCTGGGCAACGCATGGCAAGCCCTCGCACGACAACGCCCATCCCCACACCGACTGCACCGGCAGGGTGGCGGTGGTACATAACGGCATCATCGAGAACTATCTGGAACTGCGCCACAGCCTGCAGGAGCGCGGGCATGCCTTCTCCTCAGAAACGGACACTGAAGTTATCGCGCACCTGATCGAGGAGCAACTGGAACACGACCTTGTGTCGGCGGTGCAGAAGGTGCTTCCGCAACTGCGCGGCTCCTACGCTATCGCCGTGCTGTCGACGGTAGACCGCGACAAGATTGTGGTCGCGCGCAAGGATTCGCCGCTGATCATCGGTCTGGGCGAGGGCGAGAACTTCGTGGCATCAGACATCCCTGCCGTCATGCGCTACACACGGCGCGTCATCGTGCTGGAGGACGGCGAGATGGCGGTGGTCACACGCGACAACGTGCAGGTGATGCGTGTGGATGGAACGCCGGTACATCGTGAGCCGATGGAGGTGACATGGGACGAGTCCTCCGCCGAGAAGGGCGGCTATCCTCATTTCATGCTGAAGGAGATCCACGAGGAGCCTCGCACCCTGCGTGATACCCTGCGCGGACGAATCTCGCAGGACGGGCTGGTTGCCTTTTCCGACTTGAGCCTGTCTCCCGAAGCGCTGCGCGGGTTCCGGCGCATTCTCATCACCGCCTGTGGAACAGCCCTGCACGCGGGCATGGTGGGCAAGCTCTTCTTCGAGCGGTTACTGCGTCGTCCGGTGGACATCTGGTTCGCCTCCGAGTTCCGCTACGGTGACCCCATTGTGGACGGAGACACGCTTGCCATCATCATCAGCCAGTCGGGCGAGACGGCAGATACGCTGGCGGCACTGCGAGCGTGCAAGGAGCATGGCGCCACCACGCTGGGCATCGTGAACGTGGTGGGTAGCAGTATCGCTCGCGAGGCGCACCATGTGCTGTATACCTACGCCGGTCCCGAAATCTGCGTGGCGTCCACCAAGGCGTATATCACGCAACTGGCGGTGCTGTACCTGCTGGGCATTTACCTGGCGCAGCTGGAAGGACGACTGAGCGCAGACGAGGCGCGTGCGATGGTGCGCGAAGTACAGTCGCTATCCGACCGGGTAGAGCAGGTGCTGAAGGGCGAGGAGCAGATTATCCAGCTGGCGAAGCGCCTGGCGCCGTCCACCTGCTTCTTCTATCTGGGGCGCGGGTATGACTACGCGGTATCGTTGGAAGCGGCGCTGAAGCTGAAAGAGATCAGCTACATCCACGCCGAGGCGTATCCTGCCGGTGAGATGAAGCACGGACCGCTGGCGCTGGTCGAGCCGGGGGTGACCGTTGTCTGCTTCGCCACGCAACCCCACACCTTCGAGAAGATGGTGAGCAACATGAAGGAGGTGAAGGCACGCGAGGGGTTTGTGCTGGCTGTTGCGCCTGAGGGACACGAGCAGATTCTGCAACAGGTGGCAGATGACCTGATAGTGCTTCCGCCCGTGCATCCTTCCTTCGCGCCGGTGGTCAGCATCGTGCCGATGCAGTTGCTGGCGTACTACATCGCGCGTGAGCGAGGCTGTGAGATCGACCAGCCGCGCAACCTGGCGAAGAGCGTCACGGTGGAGTAGGGGAGCCGTCGCATCATTCCGGCAGGGGCAGAGAGAGCTGGGCAGGACGGGCACGAGGTGGCATCTCCCGCTCCAGCGTGGTATCTACTGCCTGCTGGAGTTTCTGGCGGAGCGGCTGGTCGGCCTCCTTCGGGAACGGCAACGCACCCAGCGACAGCAGATGCTCATTGTCCACCGGAGCCTCATCTCCGAGGTAAACGAACAGAGGCACCCACTGTCGCTTCAGATTCTCTACTACCCCTGCCCACGTTCCGCCCTTCTCCCGCTCGCACGAAATGACCAGAGCGTAATCGGAGAGGGCATAGATGACCTTATTGCGCCCCATCGCATTGCCTACCGAGAAGCCGCTTTCGGGGTGATAGGGAGAAACCAGACAGAGTTTATCTGCCAGCAAGGATTCTCGGAGCGTCGAATCGGTGGCAACACGGGCTAAATCCGCAGGGAGCACGGCTACACAGGTACCTCCCTGTTCTATCGCACCCGACATCGCTGAGCGGTCAACGCCCCGCGCACCGCCAGAAATCACGCACCAGTCTTCCCACGCGCACCAGTTCGCCACGGTGCGGGTGATGTCGAGCAGAGCTTCGCTGGCGTTGCGAGAGCCGACTATCGCCAGCCCTCCTGATTTCAGCAGACTCACGTTGCCGAAGCCGTACAACAACATCGGCGACTGGTCGCCTAACCTGTCGCGCAGGACGGCGGGGTAATCGGGGTCGTGCCACGAAATCAGCCACATTCCCGCGTTCAGCCATCGCTCCAGCCACATCGCCAGCGACACACCCCGGCTCAGCAACGCCTCCAGCCGTTGTGCAGGCAGTCGCACTTCACTCTCCACTTGCGCGAGGAGCGACTGTGGGTTCGGTTCCAACAGAGCCTCCAGAGGCAGATGGTGTTCATTCAGCCACCGGTACAGGCTGGCGAATTCGCTCTGGGTGAGCGGTTCCACCTCCTGTTTGGGGGTGTGGGCGCAGAGCAAGCAGGTGACCTGTGTGAACGGGTTCAAAGCATCCATCTCAATCGCTTCCTCGCAAAACCTGTTTCGCCAGCGCAACGGGAAACACCTGGCCGCTTTCCGCCTTGCGCAGGAGAAACGCGACCACAGTCAGCGTCCACCCAGAGTCTACCACATCGTCCACCAGAAACACAGGCTTATCGATACCGGAAAACGCCCGCACTTCGAACACGTTTTCCGGATTGCGCACCTGGTGGAAGCTATTTTGCATCTCCTTTTGAGGCTCGGTTTCACGTACTTTGACCACGCATTCGACGAACGGCAGTTTCAAGCGTTCAGCCAGTCGCCGGGCGAAGTCCGGCACCAGATTGGGATGGCGCAGGGACGGGACACAGGTTACCCATACCGGTCTGGGTTGTGGTGACCAGCGGGCAATCATCTCCACAACGCCTTCCACCAGCTCGTCACTGTAGTATCCATCCACATATTTGCCCTGCCGAACCATCGCTCCCCAGCCAGCATCGCCCCAAAGAGCCAGCGCACGTCCTTCCTCCGCTCGCAGGTTTTCGGGAATTACCGCCTTGCCCTCCGTGAAAACCAGCCCTTCGCGGGCGGGCCAGCGCTGGCGGACGGGCAGAACGACCTCCGAGCGCCTCAGGAAACGTATTGCCTCGTGCACCAGTGGCTGACTGACCTGTGTGGGCACGATCGGCTGTCCCCGGCAGACCGCACACTGTCCGCAAGGCTGAGCCGACGGGTCGTTCAAAGCCTTTTGCAGGAACTCCATCAGGCAGGTGTCGCTGTGCATGTAGCGGTGCATCTCTTCCTGCTCTTCACGGCGCAGAGCGGTCAACCTCTCCACGCGCGACCAGTCGACCGCGTATTGCACAGGCGAGGCATAGTAGCGGTTGCCTGTCTGCAGTATCGGCGATGGAGACTCGCTTCCAAGCAGGCGCAGAACCTTGTCGATTTGCGACGCTGACAGGTTGACCTCACGCTGGAGGTCGCTTCGTGTCAGTCCGGCAGGGGCACGTTGCAGAGCGTCCAGCACCAGATCGGTGTGTATCTGCGGGGGGAAGGCGGTGCGGATGAAGTAATCGGCGATGTCGTCATCTTCCTCGCCGCCCAACAAAACGATGACCGCCTGATCGATACCGCGCCCGGCGCGTCCAATCTGCTGGTAGTAATGCACCACCGAGGCGGGACGCTGGAAGTGTATCACAAAGCCGAGGTCGGGCTTATCAAAGCCCATTCCCAGCGCGACCGTGGCGACCAGCGCTTTGACCCGATTGTCCAGCAGTTGCCGTTCCAGCTGTTCGCGGGTTTCGTTGCCGAGGTCGGCATGATAAGGATGAACCTCCATGCCGCGCTGTCGAAGCCACCGTGCCACTCGCTCGGCATCGGCGACGGTCAGCGTGTAGATGATACCGCTTCCGCGAAGGCGCGGCAGGTGCTCTGCCAGCCAGGCAAGCCGCTCAGCCTGAGAGGGAAGGAGGATGTTTTGCAGACGCAGGCTACGCCGCGCCAGCGATCCGCGCATCATCTGCACGCCGTCGCCCAGCTGTTGTCGTACGTCTTCAATCACGCGGTCATTTGCGGTTGCGGTGGTTGCCAGCAGGGGCACGTTGCGAGGAAGCAAGTGCACGATACGGGTAATGCGTCGATAGTCTGGACGGAAGTCGTGACCCCAGTCAGAGATGCAGTGTGCCTCGTCCACTACAAGCAGGAAGATGCGAGAGGCAATGCCGGGCAGGATTGCCTGCTGGAACTCTTCGTTGGCAAGGCGCTCTGGACTGATCAGCAAGAGGTGCACTTCATCTCTCGCCAGCCGGGCGCGCACGCGCTCCCACTCGTCTGTGTTGGCAGAGTGGATGGTCTCGGCGTTGACACCGAAGCGCCGAGCCATGTCCAGCTGGTTACGCATCAGGGAAAGGAGAGGGGAGATCAGCAACGTTAGCCCGCGTCCGCCATGCGCCTCTCTCAGCAGGCGTGTGGCGAGGAAATAGACCACACTCTTGCCCCAGCCAGTGCGCTGAACCAGTAGCAAGCGTGCTCGCTGGTTGACGAGCGCATCAATAGCTTCCCATTGACCGTCATAGAAGCCGGCGTCGGCGTTGCCGAGCCCGTCACGCAGTATCTGCAACGCCTTCGAAAGAGAACTGTCCATCAGGTCATCACCGGATGGACAGTTCGGTAAGGGCTATGATTTTCCTCTGTCACGAAGCCAGCGCCTGACTGCCCTCCATTGGCTCTTCACGATAGTCGCACAGCTTGTTCGAGCAGGCGATAGCTACCAGCTTGTTGCGCTGGCGCTTCTCCACCAGGGGGTCTCCGCACCGGGGACACTGCCTGCCGACGGGTTTGTCCCAGAGGGTGTAATCGCATTCTGGATACCGGCTACACCCGTAGAATACCTTGCCCTTTCGTGAGCGTTTCTCCACGACCAGCCCCTGCTTGCAAGCGGGGCAGGTGATACCCACCGATTTCTCCAGCGGGCGCCGTGCCTTGCAGGAGTCGTTGGTGCAGGCGAGGTATTCGCCGTACCTGCCCCAGCGGATGACCATCGGCGAGCCGCACTCTCTGCATACCTCGTCGGAGGGACGGTCCGGGGGCGCAGGCTCGCCGTTGCGCTGAACCTTGACGATGGTCTTGCACTCCGGATAGCGCGAGCATCCCAGAAACTTGCCGTAGCGCCCCTGGCGCAGGAGCATCTTCGCGCCACAGTTCGGACAGGTGTAGTCGGTCTCTTTTGGCTCGAGATGCACGCGCTCCTCGCTTTGCTCCGTCTCCGCCAGTCGCTGGGCGAACGGCTGGTAGAAGGTGTGAAGCACCTCCGTCCAGTCTTGTTTACCCTCCTCGATATCATCCAGCTGCTCTTCCACGCCCGCGGTGAAGCGCACGTCCATGATGTCGGGGAAGTGCTTCACCAGATAGTCGGTGACGGCGACGCCCAGCTCGGTGGGATAGAAGCGCTTCTCACGCAGCTCCACGTATCCGCGTTCCACGATGGTGGAGAGGATAGCGGCGTAGGTGCTGGGTCTGCCGATGCCCTTCTCCTCCAGTGCTCTTACCAGAGTGGCTTCGGTGTATCGCGGGGGCGGCTCCGTGAAGTGCTGTTCAGGTACGAGAGCCAGCAGGTTCAGTATCTGCCCCTCCACCATTGGCGGGAGAGGAGGTCGCTCTTCGTCGCTCAGTTCGGTGGTGTCCTTGCCCTCCACGTATACGCGCATGAAGCCGTCGAACTTCACGCTGGAGCCTGTGGCGCGGAAGGTGTACTGCTTTGCCTGAATGTCCACTGTGACCACATCCAGCACCGCCGGCGCCATCTGGCTGGCGACAAACCTCTGCCAGATGAGGCGGTACAGCTCGCACTGCTCTTTAGACAGATACTGCTTGACCGAGTCGGGCGTGCGCTCGACGGAGGTGGGGCGAATGGCTTCGTGTGCGTCCTGCACCCGACCGCGCGAGCGGTATTGCGGCGGTTTGCCCGGCAGGTACCGTTCGCCGAACTCCTTGCCGATGAACTGGCGTGCCTGCGTCTGTGCCTCCTCGGAGACGCGGGTAGAGTCGGTGCGCATGTAGGTGATCAAACCGACAGCGCCGTGTTCTCCCAGCTCCACGCCTTCGTATAGCTGCTGGGCAATTTGCATGGTGCGCTTTGCGCTGAAGCCCAGCTTGCGCGCCGCCTCCTGCTGGAGCGTGCTGGTGATGAAAGGCGGTGAGGGGTTGCGCTTGCGCTCACTGCGTTTGATGCTCTGTACCACGTACTCCGCGTCCTGCAGGTCTGCCAGCACGGCGTTCGCTTCGGCTTCGTTGTGCAGTTCCAGCTTCTCGCCGTTGCGCAGGCGCAGGGTGGCGTCGAAAGCGTGCTCTTCCGTGTCCGGCGTCAGGCGGGCGGTGATCGTCCAGTACTCTTCGGGCACGAAGGACTCGATTTCGCGCTCGCGCTCCACCACGAGGCGCACGGCTACCGACTGCACGCGCCCCGCGCTGAGAGCAACGCTGTTCGTCTTCTTCCACAGCAGTGGACTGAGCTTGTAGCCCACGATGCGGTCGAGGATACGTCGCGCTTGCTGGGCGTTCACGCGGTTCATGTCGATGTCGCGCGGGTTCTGCAGTGCCTGCTGGACAGCCTGCCGGGTGATTTCGTTGAACTCGATGCGCCGGGCGTTCTGCAGTTTCAGCGCCTCCTTCAGATGCCATGCGATGGCTTCGCCCTCGCGGTCGGGGTCGGAAGCCAGATACACCTCCGACGCCTTCGATACCGCCTCTTTCAGCTTCTTGAGCACCTCGCGTCGTTCGGGAAGCGTCACGTATCTGGGCGTGAAGCCGTTCTGCACGTCGACGCCGAACTGCTTTTCCGGCAGGTCGCGCACATGCCCCATCGAGGCTTCCACCCGATACTGGTCGCCCAGGAAGTTCTTCAGGGTCTTCGTCTTCGCAGGCGACTCCACAATGATGAGCGGTTTCGCTGATTGTGTTTTTTGCCCTTTACTCATAGCCCAGCTCCCGTAACGCCCTTGGGTCGCGCCTCCAGTCCCGCATCACCTTCACCACCAGCTCCAGATACACCCTGGTACCAAGGAACAGTTCCATCTGCTGGCGCGCCTCCTGTCCAATCTGTTTGAGCATCTGTCCGCCTTTGCCGATGACGATAGACTTATGCGCCTCGCGCTCTACAATCAGCTCGGCGCGAATATACTGGACGCCGTTTTCCCGTTCCTGCCAGTCGGTCACGCGTACGGCGACGCTGTAAGGTATCTCCTCGCGCAGGTGCGCCATCGCCTGCTCGCGGATGATTTCGGCTGCCCACTGCTCGCGCGGCTGGTCGGAACGGATGTCCACCGGATAGAAGAACGGCGCTTCGGGCATCGCCAGCAGAATCTCATCGCGCAGGCGATACACCGCTTTCGGGTCCTTCAGCGCGGAGAGCATGATATGCCTCTGCGCCTCCGACAACAGCGCCGCGTATGCCTGCATCGCCTGCTCAGGATATTTCGCCGCGTCCTTCTTGTTGCCCACAATCCATATTGGCACGCCTACCCCATGTAATCGGTTCGCCAGGTCTTCGTCTTCAGGGGTAGGCGGATGACGCAAGTCCACGACCCATAGCACCAGGTCGATATCTTCGAGCGCCGTGTCGATCTGCTCGATCATGAACTGCCCCAGCCGGTCTTTGGGCTGGTGCCAGCCGGGCGTATCCACAAACACCGCCTGTCGGTTGCCTTCGGTGTACACGCCACGTACCCCGCGTCGGGTGGTCTGCGGACGCGAGGTGATAGCAGACACCTTCACCCCCAGCATGACGTTGAGCAGGGTGGACTTGCCCACGTTGGGCTTGCCCACGATCGCCACAAAACCGCAATGGGTTGGAATATTCTGGTTGCTCACGCTGTTTGTCTCCACTTCCTCAGGCACGCAGGTATATGTACCAGCAACAGCAGGATGGTGTCAAGGTGTTGGGGGCGTTGAAAAACAGAACCTGGAAGGCGAACCTTCTGGTGAGCCGGTATGCGGTATCATCGGCTCGGACGGAGCCTCGCGCTCCATGCCATAGTGTCATTGCGAGCCTTCGGTAGAAGGCGAAGCAATCCCCTGGCGAATCACGATGGTTGGAGGAGATTGCTTCGTCACTGCGTTCCTCGCAATGACACGGCACACCTGTCATGCTGAGGCGTCAGCCGAAGCATCACAGATTCTTCTCTTTACTCAGAATGACAATTTATTGAGGGTGTGTACATTCTGGTACTCGTAGCACGGGCGTCCTCGCCCATGTACACTAACACCCGCTTTGCTGACCTAATTGTGTCATCGGGAGTGGGCGAAGCATGTCTTGAACACGAGCAAGATGCCCGTGCTACGAGCTTTCAAATACCCTCCAATCTACTCGACGTTTTCTCATATATTCGAAAACGGATCATCGGGGTCGAAGGCGTCGCCGTCTGCGGGGTTGAAGGCGGGACCGGTCAACCCGCCCGGCGAAGTGAGCACGGAAGTGGCTACTCGCTTCGGCAGGTGGGCACGGAACCGCTCCAGCACGCGAGACGGCTCCGGTTTTTCGAGCAACACCCGGTGCATCGCCTCGCTCACGCGCTCCTCGTCGACGCCGTTGCTGTGAGCCGCCACTTCGTCGATCGCCGCTTTCACCTCTGCATAGTCCAAATCGGGATTCAGTTTGCACAACGTTTCCCACACTGCCACGTCGAAGGGCTTCTCCTGTGGCGGATACTGCCGAATGCCATCCGAGCCGCGCAGGTAACAGGGGCGCGGAAAGCGCACGAATATCGGTTGCGTGAAGTGTGGATGACGCACCAGCACTTCACCCGGCTGACACGCCGCCAGCTTCTCCTTTACCGCCTGCCCGAACACGCTGTAGCCGGGTTGCGCCAGTTCCTCCATCTCGATGCGCCCGTACAGGCTGGTAGCGCAGTTGCCCGCCACGCGGCGCTCCACCTGCGAGCGGAACTGTTGTGCCCCGAACAGTACCAGCCCCAGATAGCGCCCACGCTCGGTGATGTCCAGCAGAGTGCGCAACATATAGGTCTCCTTACCAAAGGAGGGCGCATACTTGTTCAGCTCATCCACAACCACGACCAGATGCTTAACGCCCAGCTTGTGGCTCTCCATGCGCTTGCGCAGTTCGGCGATGACGCGCGTGACGATGAGGTCCTGCTCTTCCTGCTCCAGCTGCGAAACGTCAATCACGTACACCGTGCGGTCTTCGAAGCGGTCGGGCAGGTCGGAGGTGTAGCCGCTTTCGCCGATAAGCCCGCGGTAGCGCGTGGTAAGGTTGCTCAAGCGATTGTATACTTTGCGAATAGTGGGGTAGGCGTGTGAACGCCACGCCTCGCGCCCGCGCGTCTCCGCCACCTTCAGCACCGTGTCCAGCCACGCGGCGAGCTCAGCGAAGTTGGTCACAGGCATCGACGGCGGCGCGCCTGCAGACTGTTCGTCCTTATCGAACTCGAACTTGCCCGGTTCCACTGCTCTCTGCTTGATGAACTGCAGGAAGGCATCGGCTTTCACGTCGATGTCATCGCGATTGAGCATCACTTCGGTGTAGTCCAGCACCTCTTTCAGCCCCCAGTGCAGAGGCTTCACATTGTGACGCAGGGCGGGGTTCGAGCGCAGAGTGTTCAAGTTGACGCGGTCCTGCTTGAAGGGTGCGTAGTACTCCACCTTCTCAAACGGCCTGGGCTGGACGCCGAGCACCTCATACATCTGCAGGTCTTCGTCGGTGAGGAAGTCCGGTTTGGGTGGCAGGTCGATGAACATCAGGTCGCCACCCTTCACGTTGAAAAGCAAAGCGGCGACGCTCTCGTCCTGAGGCAGTTTCTGGAATATCGCCTGCAGGAGGAACATGATGGCACTGGTCTTCGCTGCCAGGCCAGAAGTGCCTGTGACGTTCAGGTGACCCGCTTCCGGTCCCAGCAGGAACCGGCTATCCAGCAAGATAGGCGAGAGCGTCTGACCGTTGCGGTACACCCCGACGGGAACGCCATGCTTGACGAACGCATCCATCCGCAGCGCCTGATGCACCTCCTGCTCATCCGCCAGATACACGGGCGCGATAGGGGCGGGCTGGACCGGCTCCTCTGGCTCCTGACGCAGGACGGACGCCACGTACAGGCGCATTTCGGGACGCAGGGTGGGTGCCTGCTCCTCCACCTGCCCATCCGAACCGATGAAGTCATACAGGGGCGTCTCCAGATCGTTGTAGCCGAAGCCTTCGGTGACCACGCCCCACACGGTGCGGTTTTCGTCTTTCACCATCACAATCGTGCCGATGCCCACGGGCGCCTCTGGACTGCACCAGAAGTTAAACGTGAAGGCGGTGTTGGGTTTGCGCTCCGTGCCCACCACGCGCCCGATAGGTTTGTCATTTGCCTGCGTGCTCATCGCCACACCTCGCCGAGTAACCAGTAGAAATTTCTCTGTAATTCGCACGTTTCCTGCAATTTACTATACCTCTATGGTAACATAGTAGCGTGAACCTTTGGAAGGCAGGTGAGGCATATGGCTATCCTCTCGCCTGAAATGGAAAAAGAACTGAGAACGGAGGATCGCCTGTATCCTGGCAGCGACGGCAAGCCGATGGCGGATAATACGAAGCAACTGCGCTGGATCGTGACCATCTATACCGGTCTGGCGGGCATGTTCAGGGATGACCCGAATGTGTTCGTCGCCGCCGACTTGCTGTGGTATCCCGAGCTCGGCAATGCGGAGGTGAGAGTAGCGCCTGACGTGCTGGTCGCATTTGGCAGACCGAAGGGCGACCGCACTGCTTACCGTCAGTGGCGCGAGGACAATATTCCCCCTCAGGTTGTTTTCGAGATTATGTCGCCCAGCAACCGGTTCCACGAGATGATGGACAAGCTGGCGTTCTACGACCGATACGGCGTGGAGGAGTACTATCTCTACGACCCGGACCGCGGCGCGCTGGACGGCTGGATTCGGCGCGAAGGACGCCTTGTGCCGATTGAGCAACTGCAGGGCTGGGTGAGCCCGCGTCTGGGGATACGGTTCAACCTCGATGAAGAGGGCAAGCTGGTGCTGACGCGCCCGGATGGACAGCGTTTCCTGTCTCCAGAGGAGATGGAGGCTCAGCGAGAAGAGGCTCTGCGTCTGGCTGAACAAGAACGTCAGCGCGCTGAACGGTTGGCGGCACGGCTACGAGATCTCGGCATGGAGGATGTAGACGAACAATCGTAGCGCCTATATCATCTGCGCTAACGCCTCCAGCTGGGCGTGGCTGGGAGCATGGGCGCGCAGATACTGCTCGCAATCGCGCATGGGATACAGTAAGCGGTCATAACGCACGTCGGGCACGCTGAGAGGCACTCTGTCCTGCAGGAGCCAGAATGAAATCTTATCCACCTCGCTGAGCAGTTGGTTGTCTGCGGGCATCTCCACGCGCAACAGCCCGAAAAGCAGACTGCCCTTCGCCGGCTCGTGCAGACGCAGGAACCACGAGTAGACCGAACGATTCCCCGGACGATGCAGGGCGAAGACGCTGGTGCGTTCTCCTTTCTGTAGCGTATACACCACTTCCCTTTGCTTGGGATCCAGGATACGCTCGACCCCCACACTGGTCTTCGCCAGACCGATGAACCGTGCATGAGCAACGCCCTCGCCGATTTCGCCAATACCGCCATCCACCACCAGCCAGTCTTCGGGGTGCTCGTTCTGCAACCACTTCAGCCATGCCTCTGCCAGTTCGCGCTCCAGCAGTTCGCGGTCGTTCGAGATACGGTTGGCGCACAGCTGGATGAGTGCGGGGTGGGGAGGGAGCGGCTCGCCAGCCTCTATGTCGCGCACCGGAATCTTATGACTTTGCAGACCCTGCGCATCCACATGCCTCAGCGGGGCGTAGAGGGCATCGCACTGTTGCAGAGGCTTTGGATCTTCCACATCCAGACAGCACATTCGCCCGTTTACGCGCGAACGCACCACCGCCGACAGATAGGCGTAGAACACCGGCACGATGCCCTCATAATAAAGAATCCGCTGGCGTTGAATGCCGTCCAGAAAGTGGCGCAGAGCGTTCGGACAATCGGTAGCGACCACGGGTTTCGCGGTCATGCAGGTACCTTCAATGACCTGCAGGCTGAAGCTGCCTTCCTCTGGGGCAGGCTCCTGCAGTTCCGATAGCATCTGCAGTTGCTCCTGCGCGCTGGGGGCAGAGCGAAGCCGACCGCGGTTTTGACGCAGGTAATCGCGCAGGCGTTCAAAGATTGTCGTCTTGTCGGGCATGGTGATCTCACCTCTCGGAGTCCATTTTACTGACGACGCCAAAAATCTGCAAGGTTTAGGGAACTCTTGAAATACCATACCCCGTATGGTATAATGCTTACCGAAGAAAAACATTAGCTATGCGAGGTGTCAGGATGGCAACTCTACAGGCAACCAGAACCGAATGGACAGCATCGGAGCTGAAGGCGCGTCTCGACCGCGAGGAGCAGTTCTTCATTCTGGATGTGCGTAATCGCGATGAGTTCGAGGCGTGGAGAATCGAAGGGCGTCGTCCCATACCCACTCTCAACGTGCCCTACTTCGAGATTCTCGAGGAGGGTGGTATGGACGATGTAGTCGAGTCGGTGGTCGCGTATGCGAAGCGCGATTTGACTTCGAAACTGCCTGCCGATCAGCCCATTCTTGTGGTTTGTGCCAAGGGTGGTACGTCCGCACTGGTGGCAGAGGGCTTGCGGGTTCTCGGCTACAACGCCATCAACCTGGCTGGAGGAACGCTCGCCTGGGGCAACTTCTACGATGTGAAGGCGGTGGTGGAACAGCCTTCCCTGAGCATCTATCAGGTGAGCCGACCGGCTCGCGGTTGTCTCAGCTACGTTGTTGCATCCAACGGCGAAGCCGTAGTGGTGGACCCCCTGCGCCATGTGGATAACTATCTGAACCTTGCGCAGGAGAAAGGGTTCCGCATCGCGTTCGTGCTGGACACCCACGCCCATGCTGACCATATCAGTGGCGGGCGCGATCTGGCAGATCGGCTGGGTGCACCCTACTATCTGCATCCCTACGATGGCATCCATCCGATAGATGTGCTACCTGCCAGCATTGCCTACGAGCCGCTGTGGAGCGGGCAGAGCTTTACCATCGGTGGAACGCGCATCGAGACCATCCACATTCCAGGACATACACTGGGCAACGTCGCGTATCTGGTGGACGGGCGCTACCTGCTGACGGGTGATAGCATCTTCATCGAGTCCATCGCCCGTCCCGACCTGGGCGGACGTGGGGACAGCTGGGCGCCCATTCACTATCGCTCGCTGGCTACCCTGCTGAACCTGCCCGATTCCACGCTCATACTTCCGGGTCACTTCAGCTCTCTGCGCGAAGCGAACGAGCACGGTTTGTTCGCCTGCACGCTGGGCGCGCTGAAAGCGCAAAACGAGGGGCTGATAATGGTTCAGCGAGGCGAGCAGGAGTTCGTGCAGTATATCCTGAGCAGTCTTCCCACGTTCCCCAAGCAGTACGTGGACATCAAACGGGTGAACGCGGGACTGCTGACCGCTGACGAGGACACAGCGTCGGAGCTGGAACTGGGCAAGAATATTTGTGCGCTGGCGCAGGCATATCGGTAAATCACCAACACACAGGGGAGGTGCATGACAGATGCAGTTCGATAAGGTGCTGGACGTGCGGGGGCTGGCTTGCCCCATGCCTATCGTCAAGGCTCGGCAGGAGGTGAACAACCTGCAAGCAGGACAGGTGCTGAAGGTGCTGAGCACTGACCGTGGCTCGGTGAAGGACTTTCAGGGCTGGGCACAGACAGCAAAGAACATCGAGCTTCTGGCTCAGGAGACCGAGCAGGACAACGGCAAGGAGATTTATGTCCACTACGTCAGGCGGGTGAATTAGGAGGTGGGGCACATGGCAACCACATCGCAGGTGATGGAGCAAGAGGTGCATCCGAACGGTTCGGGCATGGAGGAGCGCATCCGTGCGCTGGAGGCTCGCGTCGCCGAGCTGGAGAGCAGAGTGCCCGAGGATCGCGTGTCGCTGGTGGTGTTTTCCGGGGAGCTCGACAGGGTGCTGGCGGCGTTCGTCATCGCGACGGGCGCCGCGGCGCTCGGGCAGAACGTCTCCATGTTCTTCACCTTCTGGGGGCTGAACGCCTTGCGTCGCAAGAAGGTGCTTTCCGGCAAGAAGTTCGGCGAGAGGCTGATGGCGGTGATGTCGCCGGAAGGCTCGGCGTCCCTGCCGTTGTCGCGGATGAACTTCTTCGGCATCGGTGCGAAGATGATGCGCTCGATGATGCAGGCGAAACAGGTCTCTTCGCTGGAGGACCTGATGCAGATGGCTAGTGACCTGGGCGTTCGCATCGTGGCGTGCGAGATGTCGCGCGACGTAATGGGTATCCACGAGGACGAGATGCAGAAGGGCGTGGAGTTTGGCGGGGTTGCCACCTTCCTTGGGGACGCTCTTCGCTCGCGAGTAACACTGTTCATCTGACGGGAGGGAGATACGATGAGCGCAAACGTGATCCGAAACCGCCTGCTGTATGCGCTGTTCGGCATCGGTCAGGCGCCCGAGATACTGAAGCTGATACCTGGTGTGGCGGTGTCCGTCGCCATCATGTTCACGTCGCTGTGGCTGGCGGATGTTATCGGCATGGCGCTTCTGCGCCTGCAGGGAATCGACCCCACAGGCAAAGCCAGTCCGCTCTCTGGCGTGCTGGTGGCGATTCTGCTGGGCACGCTCCTGCGTAACGTCCTACCACTCCCCCAGAGCTTGCAGTCGGGTATCCAGTTCAGCGTGACCAAACTGCTGAGGCTGGGCATCATTCTGGTGGGCATCAAACTGAGCCTGCTGGACGTGCTGAAGCTGGGCGCGTGGGGCGTACCGATCGTGGTGACCGCTATCGCCAGCGGGCTGGTGCTTATCAGCTGGATCAACCGCCTGCTGAAACTGCCCGAGCGACTGGGCACGTTGATTGCGGCAGGCACGGGCATCTGTGGTGTCACTGCCATCGTGTCGACGGCGCCAGCCATCAAAGCGGAACAGCGCGAGGTGGCGTACGCGGTGGCAAACGTCACGCTGTTCGGTTTGCTGGGCATGTTCCTGTATCCCTATCTGGCTCATGCCCTCCTGGCAACTTCCGAGCAGGTGGGGTTGTTCTTAGGCACAGCGGTGCATGAGACCGCTCAGGTGGTCGGCGCGGCGCTTGCCTACAAGGAAGTGTATGGCGACGACGTAGCGTTCCAGGCTGCGACGGTCACGAAACTCACGCGGAATCTGTTCCTAGCGGTTGTCGTTCCGTTGATGGCGTTCTACTACCTGCGCCAGCAGAGCAGGTCGGGGCAGGGCGACGGCGAGGCTCGGGTGAACGTGGCGAAGCTGTTCCCTGTGTTCGTACTGGGCTTCCTGGCGATGGCGCTGGTGCGTTCGCTGGGCGATGCCACGTTGGGCAACGGTGCGGCGTTTGGCATCTGGAACGCCGCCGAGTGGAAGGCTATCACCACGGCAATCGGCGAGCAGTGGGGTTCGCGCTACGTGCTGGGCACTGCCATGGCAGCGGTTGGACTGGGCACCAGCCTGTCGGTGTTCAAGGGTTTAGGGCTGAAGCCCTTTGCCGTCGGCTTTGTCGGGGCGTTGCTGGTCGGCGTGATAGGTCTGGTGCTGTCGCTACTGCTGGGGCAGTTCGTTCGCCTGTAAGCTGGAAGGAGGTTTGCGAGGATGGCAGTTCGTGAGTTTGAACCACAGCGATCTACGGTATTTGCCAGTCGGGCAACCCTGCCCGGCTGGCTTAAGTGGGGCGCGCTGATCGGCGTCGTGCAGATATTCGCCATGTTGACGGTCGGTCCGTTGGGGGTATCCACTGCCTATCCGCAGGTGGTGGGCTACCTGATAGACAAGGCAGTACCTGGCTTTGCACAGAGCCAGCCGTATCTGCAGGAGGTCGGCGCGAAAATCGGCTGGGAAGTGATGCTGGTGCTGGGTATGTTTCTGGGGGCATGGCTGGCGCATCTGCTTGCACGTCGCGCCATGGGATACCAGCCCTCGTTGAACGTTGCGCCGGTGGTAGTGCAGGGCTTTGATGGCGCCCGGTGGCGGCGGCTGGTGAGGGCGTTCTTCGGAGGTTTTCTCATCCTGTTCGGGGCGCGCCTGGCGGGAGGTTGCACGACCGGTCACATGCTGAGCGGGATTGCCCAGATGGCAGTCAGCGGCTTCCTGTTTGGCGCAGTGGCTTTTGGCGCGGGCATGCTGATTGCGCGACTTCTTTACCGGGAACCACGAGGAGGTGCACAGGCATGAGCACACTGATACTGGGGCTGGTCACGGGATTGGCGTTCGGTTTTGCCCTCCAGCGAGCGGGGTTCTCTCGCTGTAACATCGTGCATCGCGGGCTGTGGTTGCGCGACTTTACCATGCTCAAGGTGATGTTGACGGCGATTATAATAGGACTGGTGGGCAGTGTGGTCATCGACGCAATAGCACCTGGTGCGGTACACTTCAAGGTGAAGTCGCTGTACGTGCTGGGGGTAGCATCGGGAGGCGTGCTATTCGGATTGGGCATCGCTTTAGGAGGCTACTGCCCGGGCACGGCGATAGTGGGTTCCGCCAGCGGTGTGGGCGAGGGAATTGCCACCCTGCTGGGCGGTTTGATGGGCGCACTGGCGTTCATTCTGGCGTACCCGGTGCTGAAGCCTATCTTCTTCGAGCCAGCGAACTTCGGCAAGGTGACGGTTCCGTCCGTAGTCGGTTTGCCTGCATTACCTGTAGCGCTGGCATTGGCGGTCGCTCTGGGCGGTGTAATTATAATGCTTACCCGCATGGAGCAACGCAAGGCGCGTCACTGAGGATCGATAACAGGAGGAGGGCTAATGGAGACAACGAGCGAACTGAAGCTGGTCAGCGACGAAGACAAGCGAGAACTGCAGGCACGGCTCGCCCGCATCGAAGGGCAGATACGTGCTATCCGCGAGATGATCGACCGCGAGGAGAACTGTGAGCTGGTGGCACAACAGCTGGCAGCGGCGCGCGAGGCGCTGAACAAAGCGTTCGCTCAGATGGTTGCCCGCACGATCGAACGCAACTGTATGAGCGGAGGGATGGAGGACGCGGCGGCGCGTATGAAGTTGCTATCGCTGGTGCGTATCCTCACACGCTATGCCTAGATCGAAACAATGGGCGTCGGGAGGCTGCCGCTTCATGGCATAACGAGCCTCCGCCAGGCTTGCCCAACTGATAATAACGTTTTGTTATCATGAACAGGCAAGCGATTGGAAGAGCCACGCCCGCCAGAACTGCTAATACGACAAGATCGCGGGTTCCCAACTGGCATAAGCTCGCGGCGCGTCCTCTCTGACAGTTTACCGCTGTCCGGAGAGGCTTCCTGCGACGCCCGTCACTTTCATAGACGCTCGATGCGTCGAAAAGTTTCAGATAATTTGTGGCACAATGGCAGTTTTTTCGTTTCTGGCACGCTGTCTGCACCGTGTTCTTCCCGGTTCCGACAGGACACCACACAGGAAGTATGCCCACGTGCGGCGTAGTACGGGGTACGCATCTTACCTTGAGGAGGAAGCGCAAATGGCGATAGGTTACGACGATACACCCTTCCTGCCTGGTGGGAAATGGCGCGTGCACGACGGCAACCGCCCCCAGCCGCGGGTGGTCACTCCCGGCACGTTCAGCACGCAGGAGCAACCCGGACTGCCTCCCTCCGACGCGGTAGTGCTGTTCGACGGCACTAATCTTTCGGGCTGGGAGTCGGTCAACGGCGGTCCGGCACAGTGGAAAGTGGAGAACGGCTACATGGAGGTAGTGCCCGGCACGGGCGACATCCAGAGCAAGGAGCAGTTTGGGGACTGCCAGCTGCACCTGGAGTGGGCGGCGCCTGCTGTGGTGAAGGGCGAGGGGCAGGGTCGCGGCAACAGTGGCGTGTTCCTGATGGGTCTGTACGAGATTCAGGTGCTGGACTGCTACGAGAACATCACCTATCCCGACGGAACCACCGCCGCCATTTACGGGCAATATCCGCCGCTGGTCAACGCCTGCCGCAAGCCGGGCGAGTGGCAAACTTACGACATCATCTGGCTGGCGCCGCGCTTCGATGGCGATAAGCTGGTGCGTCCCGCTATCGTCACCGTCCTGCACAATGGCGTGGTAGTGCATCACGCTACCGAGCTGATGGGACCAACGGGGCATCGCGTCGTGCCGGAGTATACCCCGCATCCGCCCGTCGGACCGTTGCGTCTGCAGGACCACGGCGACCTGGTGCGCTATCGCAACATCTGGTATCGCCCGCTGAAGGGGTACGACGAGGCATAGGCTGGAGCAGTGAATGTTGCCGGGGGCAGAAGACGCCCCCGGCAGGTTACCCAATCTCCTCGGGTAGCCATACGGGCAGGTGGGCTACTTGCGTGCGTGCCTCAGCAGAGATCGGCACCCCCCATCGATCGAAGAAAGGCGCGAGGTTCCTGCCCACCGCCCGCGAGAGACGCACCATCCACTGGTCGCGCTTCTCGTCGTCGGTTCGGGGGCGTTGCGAAGGGGACAGCGTGTGGTATTCCGCAATCACCTTCCGAATCGGCTCCCAGCCGAACTGCTCGATGACCTGTATGTACATGGTCAGCGCGAGGAAGGGATCGTTCTTCCAATCGTCGAACCGCGCACCCCGCGCAATATACTCACGCACGCGTTCGAGACGCTTCTGCCTGTCGCGGATGGCGGGATGTCCCTGATCGAACGGCTGACCCAGCACACGGTGGTAAATGTACATCGAGAAGAGGTTCACCGTGACCTCGCCCGTGCCTTCGAAAGTCCAGTCTGGGCTCTGATGGTTGTGCCCCATCTCGTGGAAGTGTCCCCACGAGCCTTCCCGCTTGAGCTTGCCGACATCCACCACCAGCTCTGCCACGTCCATGTGTGTCATGATCGGGTAGCCCGAGTGCATGTAACCCGCCGAGATCTGCTGGTCGCACACATAGCGCTCCGGGAATGGGCGTTCGGCGGGAATGCCTGCCAGCTCGGCACAAGCATCCACGACGGCGTCCCAGAATGCCAGCACGCTCTCCACGTCGTCAAGAGCACGTACCACGCGCGACGGCACGCTGAGTATCACCCGTCTGCCCTGCAACTCTGCCCATGGTGCGGGCGCATGACGGATGTGCTTCTTCCATGCGTCGGTGGCTGTTTCTCCGCGCACGTAGTAGGGCGCTTCTACCGCCCCCTCTATGGTTACGGGTACCGTGCCGAGCTGGCATCCTTCCGGCACGTCAATCAGCACCGTACCGCCGAAGGCGTTCGCCACCAGCGTGCGGGGAGCATTGAGGGCGAACCGCAAGCTGATTTCCGGAGCGCGCTCCCAGCGCTGGAGGTGCCAGAGGGTATCGGTATGCACGCCGATGCGCACGCACAATCCCCTGCCCGCCGCCGAGGACGGAAGCGTGATGGTGATGGTCTGCCCGGGCGGAGCGTACAGCCCGGTGCTGTGCCAGCGCGGAATGCGGGTGTCCACCTGAACCGTTCGGCGTACGCGGACAGCGTCCGGTGGCACCGCTCCGGGAAAGCGTTGTGCAGAGGGATGTGCACGTACTCGGTCTGGTGTGGCAGTGCGCAGGGTTTCTATCTCCACCGCCATGGCGAGACGAGCCAGCGGTTCGTTCTGGGTGATGGGCTTTTGCAGGGAGCGAAGCTCCAGCGGAACCTTGCCACACAGCCTGCGCAGAGCAGGGAGGAACTGGCGGTCAGAAGAGGGCAGGGTGCGCACCGCCTGGATCAAAGCCTTTTCCATCTGGGCAGTGACGGGCGCTCCTCGCTGAAGGCGGTTCAGTGCCATTCCCGCGTGGCACTCTGCAGGCGGGGCGATGTCGGCGCGGTAGCCTGCCGGTGTAGTCCTTTCGAGGTAACCGTCTGTCCAGAGAACCCCCGCGGGAGCCAGCAGGAGGTTGCCGGGATGTTGCTGGATGTTTTTGCCCGGATTGAGCTGCAACCAGCCCCAGCCCAGCCCTGCCAGCAGTAAGCCTTTTCCGCGACGCAGGGCGGTCTGCGTCTCCTGTATCTGTGAGGGGGTCAGTGACGCGGGCGTGCACACCACGACCTGTACCGCGCTGACCTGCTGTTTCCAGCGGTTGGGGTCTATCTCCACTACCTGCAACCCGTGCCTGCGAAGAAACTCTGCGACCGCAGGCTGACGGTATACCCCAATCATCGGTTCACGCTTGTCGCGGCTGAGCCAGCGCACCGCGTTCAGCATCAGCCTGGCGGTATCACCTGAGGCAAGCACCTCTGCGTTGAAGTAGCCGTCATGCCCAAAAGCGAGCGCACGCCCCGATTGCCATTCCACCGCAGCTACCACGGGTTCATACACACCTTCGGCAGACTTCCCGCAAATCAGCGCGGTCGCCTGGGCAGAAGTCAGCACCAGCGGTCCGGGAATGCCCGGCGCAGGTATTTCTCGCACGCCTTCCAGCAGGCGCTTGCGAGTCGCCTCGTTCATCGCGGCTTCATCTTCCCTCCGTTCTTGGACAGCGTTCACGCAGGTGTTCATACGTGCGTTTTGCTTCATCTATCGGCTGGTAGGGCATGTTGAGGAGAAAACGTTTGTTACGCTCGATCGGTAGCATTCGTCCCTCCATCAGCAGGCGGGCTCTTCCTGCGTCTGGTCGCAGATTTGACCGTGATAGTGTCCTCCGCGGAAGACGCTGGGCGTGCTCTATCCTGCGCCCATAGCCTGAGTGCGGTGATATGCTCGCGCATGGTGCGGGAGAGGGGAACCGTTCGCGACAACTCTTGCAGGATGGCGTTGTCGTCCAGCTCGGCGCCCCGATGGAAGGCGTCGAACAGAGCGGAGATGACCGCCTGCTCGATCTCCGCCCCACTGAACCCTTCCGCACACTCTGCCAGCCGTCGGATGTTGAACTTCTGTGGGTCGCGCCCGCGCTTGCGCAGGTGAATCGTGAAAATTTCCTCGCGCTCTTTCTGAGTGGGCAGGTCGATGAAGAAAATCTCGTCGAACCGCCCTTTGCGCAGGAGTTCAGGGGGCAGGGCGCTCACGTCGTTCGCGGTTGCCACCACGAACACCGGCGACTGCTTTTCCTGCAGCCACGTCAGGAACGATGCGAACACGCGCGCGGTGGTGCCCCCATCGGAAAAGGCGGAAGACTGCGAACCGGCAAAACCCTTCTCCAGCTCATCGATCCACAGCACAGCCGGCGCTACCGACTCCGCCGTCCGGATAGCTTTGCGCATGTTCTCCTCCGACGCTCCTACCAGGCCGGCAAAGATACGCCCCACGTCCATGCGCAGAACGGGAAGTTTCCACAAGGAACCGATGGCGCGCGCAGCGAGGCTCTTCCCGCATCCCTGCACGCCGATCAACAGCACGCCCTTTGGGGCTGGCAAGCCAAACTTCTGCGCTTCATCGGTGAAGGCGCGGGTGCGCTTGCGCATCCAGTCTTTCAGCAGGTCCAGTCCGCCCACGTTCTCGAACGCCTCCGTGGCGCGGTAGTACTCCAGAATGCCCGACTTGCGGATAATCTGCTCCTTTTCCCACAGCACCACTTCCACGTCCAGTCGGCGCTTTTCCACCAGCGAGCGAGCGAACACATTTTCGGCTTCGGTGAGCGTCAACCCGGTCGCCGCCTTCAACAGCATCTCTCGTTCCTCTGCGCTCAACGACACATTCAGGTTGTGATTGTCCTTCACCGACTCGATCACCCTGTCCAGCATCTCGCCGATCTCTTCGGTGGTGGGCAGGGGCACGTCGATGACGGTGATCTCCTTCTCCAGCTCTGCGGGGAGAATGAGCACCGGTGCGAGGATGAATACGGTGACGGTCGTCCGACGCAGGGTGACGCTCAGGTCGCGCAGTCGCCGTCGAACCACGTTATCGTTGAGGGCAACATGGAAGTCTTTCAGCAGAACCACCGAGTGTTCGCGAAGCCTCTCGATAGTCAGCAGGGCTTCGATGGGGCGCATCGTGGAGGTATCCACCTGCCCCTTTTGCTCTACCAGACCGGTAGTAAGGCTCCATGTGTACAGGCGTTTGTTGAGCCGCGAAGCCACGCCGCGCAACTCCTCTTCTACGCGCTGTTCCTCAGAGGAGAGCAGGTAGACCAGCGGGTAGCGCGCCCGAATAAGCGTCTCGAGTTCGTGTCGGAAAGTGTAGTTCATGGACGTCCTCCGGTTTCTGCTTCGGTCAGCGACAGGCGCATCCTTGCCTCAGCGGGAGCGGTGTGCCTCGCCAGCGTGAAGAACACCCCCGCCCCCACCAGCGAGAGAGCGAGCAGACTACCATACAGCGCAGGCAGTCCCCAGGCGTCGGCAATCAATCCGGCCAGCGCTGGCATAGTCGCAGATGCGAGCGACGCCGTTGCCATCAATAGTCCCTGTCCACTGGCACGCAGGCGCGGTTCCACCCGGTCAGCGATGAACGCCATCGACACCGCCGTGATAATGCTGAAAGTCAATCCGTGCATGGTCTGGGTCAGCAGTACCGGTACCGGCGCACGGAAGGCGGTCAGCAAGAGCAGGCGGATAGGGAGCGAGATGAAAGCGATAGCAAGCACGCGCGTTCGCCTGATGCGGTCGCTCAGTCTTCCCATCAGTACCATGAACGGCATCTCAAAGAGCGCGCTGGTCATGTACGCCAGACTGATAAAGGATTTGGACGCCTGCATCCACTGCAGATAGAGGCTGAGATTGGCGGTGGCGGTCATCAGTGCACCCACAAAGCAGAAGTGCGCCACGATGTACAGCGCTATCTCTCTGCGGTGCAGGAGATAGCCAATCTCGTTGATCGACAGGCGCGCCGACTCTTCAGCCTGCTCGGGGTTCTCAGGTGCCAGCAACACTATCAGCGCCGACAGCGCCAGCAACGCCGCCACGGCGGTGAACATCCGGACAGGTCCCAGCAGGGGCGAGTTCTGCCACAACACCAGCGTCAACAGCACCAGCAGGTAGCCAATCGTGCCGAACACCCGCAACTGCCCGAACGAACCGGCAGTGCCTTGATGACGAAACAGGTCGACCACCAGCGCCATCATCACTGCCTGGCTGGACATGATGCACCCGCCGAGCAGTGCCGCCAGCAGGAGCGCCAGCCCGAACGAGTGGATGTAGGGGAAGAGCAGGTATCCCGCCGCCCCCGCCAGCATGGTAGCCACAATGTATTTGCGCCGGCGGCGCGTCTGATCTGAACGCCATCCCAGCAGGATACTCACCACGGCGCCGGTCAGCGAGAACGCCGACAACACCGCCCCCACCTGCGCATACGAGAACCCCCGTTCGCGCAGGAATACCGGAAAGAAAGGATGGGTAAACGCTACCGCAGCGAACAAGAGAAAATAATAACCTGCAATGCTAACCTTCGCGCGTAACAATATCGCCTCCTCGTGCCATCATCATGCAGAAAAAGGATACCACTTTTGTGTCTTCTGCGCAATTGACCCTCTAAACATTTGCGCATGACGTGACTATAATAGAAATGTATATCCATTCACGAAGCCAGCGATGGTTTCGTATCCCGGAGGAGGTGTGCTGAATGGACATTGCTATCGTGCGGCGCGAGGTGCACCCGGCTATGTGGATGGTGTGCCTTGCCGCAGTGGTTCTCGCGTTCGTAGCGGGATGTGGAGGAGGTGGGGGCGGAGGTGGAGCTCCCCTCACCCTGAGCGGTGATGTGTTCGTGCCTGAAGGTACCTCCCGTCAAGCAGGTGCCGGTTACGCTCTCGCTAACGCCACGGTGAAGGGTTATATCTGGCCTGACCTCAGCAACCCCATTGCCCAGACCACCACGGACAGCAACGGACACTATGTGGTGGCACTACCCGAAAGCGCTGTGGGCAAGGACATCGTGATCGTTGCCACCAAGCAGGTAGGGGACAAGACGGTGCGTGTCGCTACGGTCAGCCCCGACATTCCGGCGGAAGGCAGGCAGGGAGTCAACCTCGACGCAGTGACCACCTTTGCGCTGGAGGAGGTCGCCCGCATTCGGGAGCAGGAGGGGCTGAGCGACCTGTCGCCGGGTGGTGTAGCGACGGTGATGGAGCGCCTGCGCGAGCGCTTTAGCAACTGGAGCGGCGATCTGACGCAGGTACTGCCCCCGCAAATCGGAGGCGGACTCGATGAAGCTGTGCAGGGTGAGGTACAGAGCATCGTTGCACAGCACAAGGACGCCCTGAAAGGCTCGACGGGCAACCCCGACGTGGACCAGGCGCGCAGTATGGTGCAGATGATGCGCGACATGATGGGCAACGTGGTAGGAAGCGGACAGACCGAAGCGTCCTCCATCGAGACCGCACTGAACCTGACCGAGTCGGCTCTGGACGCCCAGCTGGCAACAGCGGAAGCCTTTGGCAGGCGAGTCGACGTGATGATGAACGTGCTGGGTCAGCTGGACGGGCATGAACCCGGCGAATACCGGCTCTTGCAGAACCAGTGGGGAGATCGCTGGATCGAGCGCGTGGGCGACATCGCTGGCGGTAAGACGTGGAAGGTGACCTCGCAGATATCCGACGACTCGAACGGGATGGTGGTCACCGTCACCGTGCAGAACGCCATCGAGGGCGGCTTTCGCTTCGACCCGGCAGCGGGCAAGTACACCGTGACCGCGACGAAGACGGGCGCCGACTACCAGATGACCCTTACACCCACCGTCAACGAAACCAACAAGACAGGATCACTGAGCGCGTCCCTCAATCTGCAGGACAGTGCGTTGAGCCAGCCTCTGACGTTCAACGGCACTCTCAACGTCACTTTCGCGGCAATGCCTTCCAGCGAGGAGGAGCCGAAGTTCACCAGCGCCACCTTCAACGGTACGCTGGGGTCGCAGTTCGGCAGTGCGCAGGTGACCAACCTGCGGGTGGAGTTTGACCCCGATTCCAGCGCGGAGGATTCGCTCAAGCGCATCACTCTGCAGAGCCTGCAAGCGCAGACCACGGCGCGTCCGCTCTCCATCAGCGTGCAGGACGTGAACATCCCGTTCCAGAAACTGCATGGCGGTGGAATTGCTCCCACCACGCAGGTGACGATCAAGACCGTGCAGGTGACCGGTCGCGACGAGAACAACAAGCCGATCAGCCTGACCATCTCGGACGTGACCGGCATTTTCACGGAGTACGTCGACAACGGCATGGGGAGTGGCGTTCTCAAGAGCCTGCAGGGGAAGTTGAACTTCACCTCCGACAGGCTGACACTGAGCGGCGAGGTGAGCGGCACCTGGAACAACCCGGTACCGTTCCACAAGGTCTCCTCTGCAGGGCATTATCTGTCCACGTTCCCTGAGGGTACTATCCGCATCAAGGGCAACATGACCCCGAACATCGGCAAGCCGGCGGCGGTGGACATCACCATTACCTCCAGCCCCAAAGCTACCACACCGAAGGTGACCGCAACCGGTAGCTTCTCGTACGGCAGTGAAAGCATCAGCATCTCCGTAGACTTGCCGTTGAGAGAGGACTCCGATGGCGTGCATCCCGCTGGTGGAACCATCCAGATGACCCACTCTCCGTCTGGCATGAAGGTGCATGTTGACGGCGGCGACGACGAGCCGCCAGCGGGCACCATCAAGAAAGCCGATGGCACGAAGGTTGCCGACATTGGCGAGGCTCGTAGGCTGGGCGTGGCTGAGCTCGGCGGAATGGGTATCGTGAAATACGTGGACGGCACCTTCGAGACCCTGCAATCCATCCTGCCGTAGGCGAAGGAGTAGCAGGTAATTGAACGAGCACGGGCGAACGAGTGCCTGAAAATGAAGCGGCCAATCCGAAAGCTTCGCGCGGGCAGTTCGCTCGTGCTCTTTTCGCTGGCACTGCTGGCATCGGCGAACGCTCAGCCTCTGGAGTTGCCTCCCATCTGGAACGAGGTGCAGTGTGTCCGGCAGATGTCCATGCCTGTCCCTGACGCCGGACGGAGGCTGGAGACGGATTTTCACCTGCTCGCCCACACGAACGTCCGTCCCCTGCTGAAGAAGGAGAAGATGGCGGGCGAGCTCTCTGGAGGACGCGGCTACTACCGTTTCGCCACCCTTCAGGAAATCCACCTGAGCATGGGAAGCTGGCGGCTGAGGTATGCTTTCGGGGTGGCGGACCGGTATGATGGCGATTCGGGCGCGGTACAGCTCTACCTTTACGGGGTGGATGCCGTTGCGATACCCACTGAAGATGTCGCCGTGCAGGCGTTCCTGAATCGTTCGGCGGTGAATCGCTGGACGATCGAGCATGAAGCCCCCGTACGGTCAGGAGCCGGGATGGGGAAGCTGGTGGTGGCAGGCAGTCTGTATCTATCCCGTCGCGTCCAGCAGGGACGGCTGGAGGGCATGTGGCAGAACGCGCAGTTCAACGGCAACATGGTTCTCGATTCCACGCGCGGGTTAGACCCTGCCGAGGCTCGCAGTGTGGGCGCAGGCATTCATCTGGCACTGTCACTGCCTCTTTCAGAGCAGTGGCATGTGGGTTTCTGGGGCGAGAACCTGTTGGGACGCATCTGGCAGAGAAAGATACGGCGCATTACCGCGCAGGTACAGGCAAACACCATTGTCCCCGACGCCGACGGTTTCCTGCACGCCGCCCCTCTTCTCTCCGGCAGAATCGACGACCTCTCACGCGACCTCTCTTTGCGAAGGCGATACACTATCGGTCTGGCGTACAGGCGGACGGGGGAAACGTGGCTGGCTTTCGCTTCCTGCGACGGCGGCTGGCGCTTCGCAGTGGGACGGACATTGCCGGGTGGCTGGCTGTTGTGGAACCTGCCGGATGGAGAGGTGCAGGTGGCGTGGGGTAAGGAGCAGTGGCAGGTGCTGGTCGGTCTTGCCCATCCAGACCCCTCCCGCACCAAGCACGCCACCTTCAGCGTGCGATGGTGTGTGCCTCTGCATCGCTGATGCTCCTCACCACCGGTAGTACCGGTACGGATTATCGCCCACTGCCTGGCTTTCCAGATAGTCGGGATGATAGAAACCCGCAGGGACAGATTCCTGCGTTGACGGTCTTAACGACGGCGATGCGAGCCAGATCGTCACAGGCTGTCGCCCCATATCGCTGAAGTTGAGCCGTGTATTGCTATCGGTGCGGGTGGCGATGAAACGGAACCGCAGGAGTTGCCACGATGTGGATAGCCTCACCGCTTCCCGCAACCCCACACTGTCGTACGATGGACCGGATTGCTGCCATGTGATGGTGAACGTGCAGGGTCTATCCGCCTTCGCCCAGAAGCTCAGCTCATACACCATGCCCTGCTGGACAGGCAGGTTGCCCTGATTGACTTGTACATGCCAGCCTTCAGTGCCCGGCTGTTTGACAGTCACTCTGACCGCTTTCCTGTTTGTCCCCCGCAGTGGCTGTGGCACGTCGTCCACAATCTCTGCTTGTGCCTGAGCTCCGCCGTGCTGTTCAAGCGTCCACTCGGAGATGCCGCGCTCAAAGGTGTTATTGCGCAGAATCTCGCCATTCGCCGATGCAGTCACAAATTCATACGTGGGGGTGTTGAAGTCCAGAGTGCGCTCGTCCATCTCAAAAGTCGCGCCGAGGTTCGCCAGCAGTTGAGCCAGCATTCGGGTCAATCGCCATGCAGAGTAGCGCAGGTAGGTTCGTTCGTCCGCGTTGAGCATGTCTGGCGTGACGGCGACGAGAAGAGCCACTCCTTCACCGATCTGCACCCGCCCCAGCAGTCCGTCGCCAGCGATTTCGCCCTGTTGTGCCTGAACGAACAGAGGCAAAGGCACATCAACGCGCAGGCGCAGGTCAGACGGTGACAGCCCCCTGCACTCGTGCCAGGAGGGCACCCGCAGGGCGCCGCCAGAGGATCGCTGTTCCGTGCGGAAGCCGAAGGGCAGATTCTCACTTGCCCCTGGCAGTATCAGCACCCGCCCACCCTTGCGCAAGAACTCGCTCAGCTGCGACTCGTCGGGTTGTGTTCCCCTGCCGACAACGAGCAAGGCAGGGGCAGGCGGAATCTGCTCGGTGCGCTGGTACAAAACGCCTGCCAGCTTCAACACCCGCTCGCTTGAGGCATCGCCCATAAAGAAAGTGGGCAGACGGGGGCGTTGTCTGGCAGAGGACGCATACGCCAGCAACCGGCGCATCAGCTCCGCCGCGACCGGTTCGCTTTTCGTTCGCCCATCGATGTCCAGCGTGCACCAGAGGGCAATGCCCTTCCCGTGATGCAGTTCCATCAGCGGTGTATAGGCGAGGTCGAAATCGCCTTCCAGAATGGGCGTCCAGCCGCTGCGATGCGGCTTCTCGATAGCGGCACTGCAAACGCTCCCCTGGTTACTCCAGTGCCAGCCGAAGGGGGGATCGGTGGCGGGAAACTCTTCTACACCACCCCAGACCGTGGGCACCAGAGTACCTTTGCCGTTCCAGTCGCGCAGGTCGTTGCTGTCCAGACCCTGCGCCAGAGGGTGATTCTTCTGCGACGGAACCACGAATATGCGTCGGCTGACATGATGCGCCACCCGAAAGCCGACGTGTGTGCGCAACCAGTCAGGAGATTGAGCAAGAATAATCACTCTGCCACCGTTCTGAAGCACGGCGCGGATGGAGCCCGGCAGGCGCCCCTTCTCCAGCGCCCGTCGTCCGATCACCAGCAAGGCGGTATTCGCTCTGCCATCCCAGCGGCGCGCAGACACACCGATTTCCCGGAGCGCGCTGGTTGTGCTGCCTTCCGGGTCCCATACATCCACGGTGACGGGCAGGCGTAAAGGTTTGTTTACCGGGTAGACACGGAATCGGAAGGCGTCTTCGTGAAGTTGCGAGCCGATGCGCGCTCTCAGGATGACGACACCGTTGGTTACCTGAGTGACTGTGGGCGCTGTGAAGTGGATAGGCAGGAAACGCACCTCCGCCGGCGCCAGTTTGCCCTGCTGGCGTCCGGTCGCCAGCACCTTCTGACCAGACGATACACTCCACTGTACCGAGAAAGGTTGCTCGGTGCGGGTGTCGTTGATCAGCACCGCCTGCTTTCGCACCGGCTTGCCCGCGATGAAGTGGTGCTCTTTTTCGGTGAAGTTTCCGGGCGCACCGGCAATCCAGGCGAGCGTGGGCTGATTGCCCTCAATCAGTGCTCTTCCTGCCGGGAGAGGATGCCATCCTCCCTCGGGCTGGAGATAGAAAAGAGCCCACCGGGGCAGAGTGTCGTGGTAGACACCCCTCCTGCCTTCGCGCCATGGGATGCTCACGCGCTGGTCTGCGACCGCGCTGTCACGCCGCCAGCCCTGTGGCTCCATCTCCCACGGCACCATCCCGCCCGATATCTGCCACGTCCGCCAGCTGCGCCATGTGTTGCGGATGAACAGTGCCTCAAGCATCTGAAACGCTGGCAGTTCCATCAGCTCGCGAGCGCCATGCCAGCTGGAGTAGCGCTGTCCACTCTGCAACGTGCTGGCGATCCGGGCACGGTAGGCAGGCGTCTCCAGCGAGTATGCCTCGGCACCCAGATAGGTAGCCGCGAATTCGGTCAACAGGGGTTCTGTGAATATCGCCTCCCCGAACCCATTACGTCCGCGCAGGAAAGTGGCATGAAACGGTGTGCCGAACTCGATAGCAAGAAACGGCAGATCGCCGCTTTGCGCCCACTCGCTCAACCACTGTTCGCGCTCCTGCAGGGGAATCAGGTTGAGATACATGTTGACCGTATGCAGGTCACCGACATCCGCGCCCTGATGGGTGAAGACGGGACGGGTGGTGTCATGGTGCTTGATGATGGCGATGCCCTCGCGCCCTGCGGAGGCTACGGCATCAGTACGCATTCCACGTCGCCCGATCAGTTTCGGATTCTGGTCCTGCGGAATGCCGAACAGGTTGGCTGTAGTAGACCACAGCACGATAGACGGGTGATTGCGCAGGCGTTTCAGCTCTGATAGCATCACCTGCGTCCACTGTTCCCTGCGCTGACCCCACACCAGCTGCCAGCCCGGACCGAAGAGATACGGCGACATATCTGGCAGTGCACCCATCAGCAGGAAGCCTTTGCGGTCGGCAGTTTCCGCCCACAGGTGGCGGAAGTTGGTGCGCCCTCGCTCTCTGTCGTTCCAGGGCCACTGCTCGCCGATGTTGAACCCTGTCTTCATCAGTCCGTCTATCACGCTGGAGATGTACTCGGGGCAGCCGTTGTAGTCTGTCCACTCATCGGGGAGGCAGGCGGGGCGCAGATGGATTCTTTTGCCGTTCAGCACGAACTGCCTGCCCTCGATCCAGAACTCTCGAAAGCCGAACGTGACTGCGTACTCGTCATGCACGTCCGCTCCCTGAGCGCGCAGATACAGCGTGTAGAGGTGTGGTTGTGTCACATCCCAGAGGCGCGGGTTCGTCCATCGCCAGGCCAGGCGGACTCGTTGCGTCTCGCCTGCCCCAACTGTTGCATGAGATTGAAACCGGCGTTCTGTTTGCCCGCGTGCGTTGACCAGCCGGGCGGTGAAATGCACGACGCCTGACTGCTCGACCCCACGCAACTCTACGTCAAGAACCAGTTCCTGCCGGCGCACGGAAGGTTGGACAAACACGTCAGCAATGTGCGCTCCTTTCGGCAGGCTGTGCAGGACGACCTCGCCTGTCAGCCCGCATGCCCAGTGCCATCCTTGAAAGTGGTGCTGGGTCGCATTACCCGCCAGCAGATCTGGCACCTGCTGTTCGGATGGGGTCGCGACCACCAGTAAGCGCAACTGTGCTTCTCGCCCCGCCTCTACGGCACTGGTAATGTCCACTTCTCCGCCGGGCCAGTGCACCTCTCCACATCGTGTCCCGTTCACATAGACCACGGCGTCTGTTCCCACACGCTGTAACTCTAGTACAATGCGGCGATCTCTCCAGCGTGCGGGGATCAGCACGTAACGTTCGTACCAGCCACGTGCCGTATTGTCGGAGAAAGCCTCCCACACCGCGCCACTTCCTCTTCTAACCAGCCCGGGCAGTCGGAATCCTGCCCACTTGCCCGGCACACGGATGTCCCCCCACGCGGCAGGATCGTTCAGCGGCTGGCGAAGTGCCGGACCGATAGCAGGCATAACGCGCCACAAGCCGTTCAGGCACAGGCTATCCCGTGTTGCGGTGGACACCGGTTGCGCACCTGCCGACACAACGAACACGCCCAGCAGGCACATCATCAAAATACCTCTAGAGAGCGCCATTGTCGCCTCCGCTCTGCGCATTTGGTAGAAAACCATCGGGCGGATACCTTCAGCCCCTGTGCGGGAGGTTTCTCCGTCCCCAGCAAATTCGTCTTCCCCGACGATGCCGCCTGCTCCTGCTCTGGGTGGTTCGATAGCCGGGGGCAGGTCTTCGTGTGCGGGCTATACGCACCTGCCATACACAGAGAACTGGCTCGCTCGTGCACATGCCCACAACTTGTGCTAGAATAGCACTGAGAAAGCAAGCTCTGGAGGAGGCAACAGCCGTATCTGATGATTACCATTGTCGGTTTGGGCGCGGGGGACACCTCGGCGCTGTCGGCGCGGGCGTGGGAAGTGTTGCGTTCCGGACAAGCGGTGTGGCTGCGCACCGCCATCCATCCCACGGTCACCGCCCTGCAGACAGCGGGCATCTCCTTTCGCTCTTTCGACGAACTTTATGAACAGGCAGAGGACTTCAACACGCTTTATCGGCAAATGGTGGAAAGGCTCCTTGCGCTCGGCAGGGAGCAGGATATCGTGTATGCAGTGCCCGGGCATCCGCTGGTAGGCGAGGAGAGCGTGCGCCTGTTGCTGGAAACCGCACGCGAGCAGGGGATAGAGGTGCGCATCATCGGAAGCACCAGCTTTCTGGAGCCGACTCTGGAGGCGCTGGGGCTATGCATTACCGATGGACTGCAGGTGATCGACGCGTTGAGCGCATCGCAGGTGTCGCCCGAGTCGTCCCTGCCCATCCTCTACTATCAGGTTTACGATACCTTCGTGGCGTCTGAACTCAAGCTCTGGCTGATGCGTTTTTATCCGGAGGATCATCCCGTGCGCGTGGTACGCTCGGCGGGCGTTGCCGGTGCGCAAACGGTGGAGACCGTTCCGCTATATCAGCTGGATCGTGTGCCTGTAGACCATCTGACCAGCGTGCATGTGCCCCCGCTGCGGGCGGATGACCGGCGTGACTTTGCCGGGCTGGTGCATATCATTGCCCGGTTGCGCGGTCCGGGTGGATGCCCGTGGGACAGGGAGCAGACGCATGAGAGCCTGCGTCCCTACCTGCTGGAGGAGACCTACGAAGTGCTGGACGCCATTAACACGCGCGACGACGACAAACTCTGCGAGGAGCTGGGCGATGTGTTGCTTCAGGTGGTTCTGCACGCGCAGCTGGCACACGAGCAGGGGCGGTTCGATATTCAGGACGTGGTGTATCAGCAGTGCGAGAAGCTGGTGCGTCGGCATCCGCATGTGTTTGGCAACCTGCAGGTAGCGGATAGCGCCGAGGTACTGCGCAACTGGGAGCGCATCAAGGCGGAAGAGAACAACCACGTGCCAAAGCGCTCGGTGATGGACGGAGTGTTAGCCTCTCTGCCCGCGCTGGCTTTCGCGCTGGAGGTGTCGAAGCGGGCAGTGAAGGTTGGTTTCGAGTGGCCCGACCTGCAGGGCGTGCTGGACAAGTTTCGCGAGGAGCAGGAGGAGCTGGCGGAGGCTATCGCCGAGGGTGATCGGGAACGCATCGAGGCAGAGATCGGCGATCTGCTGTTCACGCTGGTAAACATCGCCCGCCATTTGAAGGTGGATGCCGAGCAGGCGCTTCATGCGATGGTGCGTCGGTTCATCCGTCGCTTCCAGCAGATGGAGGAGCTGGCGCAGGCGCAGGGTAGGCGGCTGGAGGATCTGAGCCTGGAGGAGTGGGACGCCCTGTGGGAGCAGGTGAAGCGAAACGCTACCGGTGCAGGATAACCTTTGCGGATGCTTGCGCGTCCAAACAGTAGCGACCTGCAAGGAGGGAAGCAATGAGACGATACGTCTGGTTCCTGTCGGCGGTGCTGTTTCTATCGGGCGTTGCGAGCGCGCAGAAGCCTACAGACCCGCGCCGGGCGGTGCAGTGGCAGGTAGTTCCGGAACAGCGTGTGGTAGAGCCGGGCAAGCCGGTGGTTTTCATTCTGGAAGTACGCAACGTGAGCGGTGCGCCTCTGGATCTGCGCTTTTCATCCGGTCAGCAGTTTGAGGTGCTGGTGTACCGCGAAGGCGAATGGGGTGAGCGCTGGCGATGGAGCAAAGGAAAGGCGTTCATCATGGCGTTCACCTCCGTCCGGCTGAACTTCGGCGAAGTGAAGCGGTTCCGCGTGGAGTGGGACGGTAGGGACAATGAGGGCAGACCGGTGCCTCCGGGACGCTATCGCGTGGAAGCCATCCTGCTGGCGCTCAACCTGCAGGGACGGCGTGAGGAGCTGAAAGCCTTTGCCTCCTTCACGATTCGACCGCCGCAGAGGTTCAACCGTGTACGCGTGCGTGACCTGATCGACAGTCCGAATCGGTGGTTCGGACAGCACGTGGTGCTGGAGGGACGTAACGAGGGCTGGAAGGCTGACCCAGCCTGCCCGATCTGCGCCTGCGGACCGCCTGTGACGCGCACGGACTGGGTGTTGCGTGACGATACCGGCTGTATCTATGTCACGAAAACATACGCACCCTCTCACACTCGCGGGCAGAGAGTGCAGGTAGAGGGTGTCGTCCGACGGAGCAGTAAAGGACAGCTATTCATGGAGGCAACACAGGTAATCCCGGTGCGCCTCTCAAACGAATAGCCTTAGCCGAATTATTTCTTCTGCCGATGCCGACGAAGCATATACAGGGCAACTGGCGCCACACCAGAAGCGAACAGCGCGATCGCGCCCGGCTCCGGAGCCACCGATCCCTGTGGCGCCACATTACCATGCTGGCGGTCAGGAGCGCCACCACGCCGGACTGCCGACTGGGCATCGACGTTCTTCCACGCAAGCAATAGCCCACCGACTGCCAGGAGCATCAGTAACTTTTTCAATGCGAACCACCCTCCTTCCTCATCGTGCCACTATTATACTATGCAAGATTCGTACCATTCAACTCGCTTTTCGAGGTACTGCCCGGAAAATTCACAGGTTTTTTGTACTATTTGCGGTATATCTTGTTTGTCTGAGCGGATCACCATCGGCGGTGGTACATCAGCCACTCCAGAATCAGCACTCCGAGCAGAATGCCTGCCAGCCACTGCCACCACTCTCGCCGTGCCAGCACCCTGCGCGTCTCACGGGAGCCTTCTGTGTGCATCTGCGAGCCGTACTGATGCACCTGCAGGTCGGTCTCTTCGCGCTGGAGCAGGTTCACCGCGAACTGGTAGCCGGTCTCTTCGCACCGGTACACGCCGGTCTGCAGAGTCTCCTCGAAGGGAGCCGTCCCATCCTGCACGCTCAGCTCGGCGGTTTTGCCATCGGGCAGGCGCAGGCGCACTTTCTCGCGTTCGCCCGGCACGGGGATGACCGCCAGCCCGCCCGCGGCGATCAATCCGCGTTCTCCGCTCTCCAGCGGCGCGGTCAGCCAGCGCAGGGAGTTCAGCATCATCACCGGGAACGCCACCCGCAGAGGCAGGTCGCTCGCGGTAACGTCAAAGGTGACGAGCATCCACCGCCTGTCCGCCCGTTGCACCGAGACGATGACCGCCCCCTCACTCACCTCCGCCAGAGTCTCCGCGCCGGGCTTTGGTAGAACCGGCGTTACTTTGCTCAGGCGCACCGCGGCCATGTCCACATACCGCATCACCGGGTGCGTATGTTGCCAGTCCACCACCAGGCTGTTTCCCACCGCCGGCAGGGGGACGACCGGGAACCATTCGGGCACCGTGCCGATGAGGATGGCGTTGCCCTCCGGCGGCGAGGCGGGAGCGCGATTGTCGTAGACCACCACATCGTACCTGCCGGAGGCGTCTTCTGGTAAAGATGCCGTTTTCTCCACCCTCACGCGGGGGTCCAGGTTCAGCGCGGTTTCCAGAAAAAGGTTGCCCCGTGTGACCAGCAGAACCTTCAGCGCGCGGACCGGATGCAGGATGGCGTAAGCGGAGTTATCGCACTCCAGCGCGTCGCGCACGTCTACCTGCACGCGCAACGTCTCCGGCTGTTCGCCCGGCACCAGCTGGCGAAAGAGCAGGGGCACTTCCGATTTAGCAGGGATTTGCACCTCCTGCGCGTCCGCGAGGTTGTCGTTTCGCCAGAGCTCCACGGTGTAGCGGCGCTCGCGGTCACTGTTGTGGCGCAGAGCCACGAACAGATCGAACCTGCCCGGTGCGTCGCGCTCCTCGCGCAGGTCCATGGCGACGATGCCCACGTTGTCGGCGCGGGTACCCACTGTGTGATACTGCAGGTGTGCACGCCCGGTGTCCACATCCTTCGGTTCCGGAAATCCGCCGTCCGTGAACACCTCGATGGTCGGCGCCGCGAAGGGAGCAACGATTGCCGATGCCAGCGCCAGTGCCTCTGCCATACTGGAACCCGTTTGCGCGGGTCTGGCATTTCGCAATGTGCGCAGAAGTTCCGAGCGATTGTGGGTCAGCCCGCATAGCACACGGGGGCGTGCGCCAGCCAGCACGACCGCCGCCTGGTCGCCCGGCGGCATCTTCTGGATGTACTCCCGCGCTAGGCGCCGAGCCTGTTCGAACCGATTGGGAGAGGTATCCGTTGCCAGCATACTGGCACTGCCGTCCAGCACCAGCACGTGCGCTTCTCCGGAGTACATCCACGCGCGGGTGTAAGGTTGCGCCACACCCAGCACCAGCAATAGAGCCGCCAGTAACTGCACGAGCAGGAGCCAGTGTTTGCGCAAGCGTTGCCAGGGCACGTTTGCCTGAAAATCCTGAACCACCTGCGTCCAGAGCATCACAGCGGGCACTTCCACCCGGCTCCTTCGCAGGCGCAGGATGTACAACGCGAGGATAGCGCCGCCAATCGGCAGGAACCAGAGCAGGTTCCAGATAGCGACGAACCTCATGCCAGCACCCCCTTCGCGCGCATCTCCTGCAGGACGAACTCCTCCAGGGGCTGAGAGGTATCCGCGAGCAGGTAGTTGCCGCCGAAGTGCCCGCACAGGGCGGATGCTCGCTCACGAAGTTCCTGCAGGGCGCGCTGATAGAGATTCAGGGCTGTGGAAGAGAGGCTCACCTCGCGCGTCTCACCGGTTTCGCTGTCCACCAGCAGGAGGTCGCCCATCAGGTCGGGGCGCAGTTCCGTCGGGCAGAGGGTGTGGATCAGCGTCAGTTCATGCCGGGAAGCCAGCAAGGTACGTAGGGCATCGTCCCATCGCTCATCCATCAGGTCGGTCAGCAGGTACACCGCCCCGCGGTGCTTCCAGCCATTGACGACCTGCTTTGCCGCCTCGTGCAGGTCGGCGTTTCTGGCTTCGGGCGCGGCGCCCAAGAAGTTCAGCAGGGGGATCAGCGCATGTTTGCCCCGAAGGGGGCGCATCCACATCACTCTGCCCTCTGCAATCAAGCCTGCACTCACCCGGTGAAAGCGACACAACGCGATATGCCCAATCGCAGCAGCAACCTGCAGGGCAAACAGCTGTTTCGTGGGCTGACCGAACCGCATGGAGCGACTGCAATCCACCAGCAACAGCACATAGACGTCCTCTTCCTCTACATACTGCTTCAGGTAGAGGCGGTCGAGGCGTGCATAAGCTTTCCAGTCCACGTAGCGCAGGTCGTCGCCAGGGGTATATTCGCGGAAGTCGGCAAACTCCACACTGTAGCCGCGCCGCGGCGAACGATGTTCCCCCTTCCACTGCCCGGGCAGAGGGCGTCGCACGAGCAGTTGCAGACGCTGGAGGCGTTGCAGAAACGACGCCTCCAGCAGAGGATTGTCGCCTGAGGCGGTCATTTGCGCTTGGCGAGTGCCTTCTTTACCGTTGCCTCGAACTGCTCAAAAGTGTGGTCGCCCAGCATTTTGGCGAAGGGCTTGCCCGTACGGTCATACACCACGGTGTAGGGTATCGCACCGGGCCAGTCGCGGTCGATGGCGTTGATGAACGCTTCCGAGTTGCCCGGCTTCTTGATGAAGGCGGGCATTTTTGCTTTCTGCTGGCGCAGGAAGTTTGCCACCTGGGGCTCCGCCTGTACGTCATCCACCGAGATGACAATCACGTCCACGCCCTGACTGCGATAGCGGTCGTACAGCCGTACCAGTGCCGGGAACTCCTCCCGGCACGGCGGGCACCAGGTCGCCCACAGGTTGACCACCACTACTTTGCCCTTGCGCTTCGCCAGCTCCTTCTTGACGCCGTTGCCGTCGATTTGTGGCACTCTTGCCGCTGCCAGTACCAGCCCCGCGATGCCGATAACCAGCGCGCTTATCAGAGCTGCTGTTTTGTATCTGTTCATTGTGCTTTCACCCTTTTAATGGTACATCCGAATGCTTTGGTTTCGGCGCGAGGCGGGTTCTTTCCTGCCAGTAAAGCGTCCAGAGTGATTCGCAGGTCATGCGACGTGATGTTTGCGGGGTTCTGGCTGTCGTCGATCCGCCCGTGATAGCGCAGGACGCCTTTGCTATCCAGCACAAAGATTTCGGGCGTGAACTGTGCGTTGAAGTGGTCGGCGATCTTATTCCCTCCGTCCTTCAGCACCGGGAAGGGGAAGCCGTTTTGCCTGGCATGTTCAGCCACCTCTTCGACCGGCTCGATGACGTTGGAGTTGATGCCCACGAAGCGCACGCCTTTCGGCATGTACTCCTGCGCGATGGCACGCATCCTCTCGTTGTAGGCATTGGATACGGGACAGCGTGTGGCGATGAACATCACTACGGTTGCCTTCTGCTTGCGGTCGCCGTAGACCGATTCCATTCTGCCGTTGTCAGCACGAGGAAGACGGAAGTCTGGCACAGGCTGACCTATCTTTGCCCGCCAGTTCGCTCCCTGCGCAGTTGGCTGTTGCTTCAGCAATGCCAGAACCTGCTCGCCGTGCGCGTTGACGTTCACATCCGTGATGACCTGAGCAATCTGCCCCTGCGGGTTGATGATAAAGGTCACACGCTGGGCGAAGCCAGCAGGAGCCAGCACGCCGTACTGCTTCGCAACCTTACCGCCCACATCCGCGAGAAGCGGAAAGTTCAGTCCCTCTTTATCGCAGAACTCGCGCTTGGACTTCACGTCCTGCACGCTGATGCCGAACACCTGAACTCCCATCTGGCGAAACTCATCCATCTTATCCCGCAACGAGCGCGCCTCCAGCGTGCATCCGGGTGTCATGTCGGCGGGGTAGAAAGCCAATACCACCGTGTTACCCCGGTAGGCAGACAGCCGGTGCTGTTTGCCGTCCTGGTCAGGCAGGGTGAAGTCCGGGGCGGCGCGTCCTGTGGGGACGGGGTCTGCAAACAGACTCCCGGTCAGCCAGAGGGTGGCGACTCCTGCCGTCGCGATGATGAACACCCCTACCAGTAGCTTGTGCCAGCGAGCCATGTCTCCTCCTCCTTGTGTGACGAACATTCACTATCGATACGTTTAGTGGGGCGAAACGGGTTCCGATTCCGGAGTGGTTCAAAAAAGAAAAAAAGCTGCTGTCTTGCCGGACAGCAGCTTCTGTGCATTGTAGTCAGTCTTCTTCCAGTCCCATGCCACCGCCTCGCCCACCAAGTCCACCCATGGGGCGTCCACCCCCTGCAGAAGGTCCGGACATGGCGGGACCGGGCATCGGTCCGGTGCTTGGACCGCTCATGCCAGGCATCGGTCCACCCATCGGTGGCATTCCAGGCGGGGCGCCATAAGCACCGTAGGGACCGGTAGGTGCTCCATAAGGACTGCCCATGGGGGCGCCGTAGCCGGGCGCACCTCCGTAGGGGCTTCCACCATACGGCGAGGCGCCACCCGTTGCGCCTGTGGATGTGCTGGCATAGGAAGGTGATACGGGCTGAGGCATACGGTTATTGCCGATGACGATGAACACCACCACCAGCACGATGCCCAGCGCGATGGTGCCCAGCGTGATGGGGTCGAGCTCAAACCCCTTTCTGGAACTTCGCATCGGGAGACCTCCCTTTCCTTCTGTGACGGTGCGACCGTCTTCTATTAGCATGGTATCTTGAGGGCAGGGTGTTTGTCAAGGGGCAGGAAAACGGGAGGGGCACAGTTGCCCGCGCCCCTCCCGGAAAGGCTGTCAATCGTCGCCGATTGCGCCGAAGTTGCGAACCAGAATGCCGAAGTCGAACAGCGTCACTTCCTCGTCGCCGTCGAGGTCAGCGTTGGCGTTCCAGTTGCTGTCGCCTGGCATACTGCCGAACGCGGCGACCAGCTGACCGAAGTCGAACAGCGTCACTTCGTTGTCGCCGTCCACATCACCGTTGACAAGGCTGAAGTTGACAGTAACCAGACTGCCGGTGAGGGCGATGTGCGCGCGTGTCTGTCTCAACCAGTGTGACGCTTTAGCCGCAAGGTCGTAGGTGCCCTCCAGCGTGGTCTGGAACCCGTACTGGTTGCCGTCCAGCGTCACCATGTGTGTCTCTATCGGTGTGGTGGTGCCTGGGCGACGTATTTCGATGGTCACCAGCATGTCGGTGGGGTCAGCCACGTAATCCAGCAGGATAACCTCTCCCGCCACCGTGCGCACGGTGGGTGCGACGGTAAGCGTGCCGGTACCACTGCTCGGGTTCAGCGGGTCGTCGCCAGCGAAGATGACGTCGATGGGATGCCCGCCCAGTGCAGAGTCTGCCGGGATCGTGTAGGGGATGTAGGCTATTCCGGACGTATTGGTCACCGCACTGCCCACGGTGCTACCGTCCACCTTAAAGGTCAGCGTACGCAGACCTATCATCGCCCCGTCGTGCTCGCGGGTCAGCGATGCCTTGAGGGTCACCGTTTCGCCTCGCACACCGGATACATTCGAGACCTTCACGACAGTGTTCGCGTATCGTCGGAAGATGGCGGTGTCCGTGGTGCTATGGTAAGTGCTGTCCCCGGCGAAGGAGGCTTCCATCGGGCGATTACCCAGCACCCCCGCCGTGACCACCCACGAGCGCGTGGCAACGCCAGAGGCACTGGTGGTTGCAGAGCCTGCTGAGTCACCGTCCACGATGAAGTTGATGCTTTTGCCAGATACCGGCGCGTTATCCGACACCCTTCGCAGCGTGGCGGTCAGCGAGGCATATTGCCCGATAGTTCCCGAGGCGTTGTCCAGGTCCAGCACTGTCGTATACTTGGTTGCCACTGTGTACTGCGGGCTGTAGCTCCAGTTACCCGCCACATCACGCGCGGCGAACTGGATTTTATTCTTCGTCGCGCTCTGCTGGTTAAAGGGTACGTTCGTGACAGTGATGGTCTGGAAGGCAACAGTGCCATCTGTGCCGGTGATTGCCGTACTATACCAGCTGCTCCAGGTGGAACCGCCGTCCGTAGAGTAGCGATGCCAGCCCAGCACGGAGGTTGCCAGTCCAGACAGTACATCTCGCACCTGCACCGTGCAGGTGGGTGTCAATCCCGTTGAGCCGACGGCGGTGATGGTGAAGTTCTGCCAGTCCTGCGGCTCGGTGCGGTCGATCTTGATGACTTTCCACCCACTGTCGGAGAAGTTGCCAGCAAGGTCGTAGGCGCGGAAGTATATCTGGTTCTGTCCGGTTCCGCCTTCCTGGTTGAACGGCACACTGGTCGCGGTGATGCGCTCCAGCGCGGTGGAACCGTTGGCGGCGCTGGTGGTGCAGGCAAAGGGACCCACCGTGCCTGTGGCGCTCGTCCAGTACCAGTAGTACAGTTCGCTGGTGTTCAGCCCGGACAGCACGTCCTGCACCTGAATCGAGCAGTTGGGGGTGAGGTCGTTCGTCCAGTCGGGCAACAGTCCCTGCCAGTTGGTGGGAGCGGTACCGTCCACGATCACGGTGCGGGTCACCGCGGCGGTTCCGCCGTTGATGGAGCGGATGTCGTAGCGGATGCTCTTACTGCCTTCGGTTGTCCCTTTCAAGTTCCAGACCAGCCGGCGTGTGAAGCCTGCGGGGATGCTTCCCTGATTGATGCCGTCTTTGCCGGAGAAGGTGACGCTTTCCTCTGCGCCATCCGGTGCCCATCGCCAGAAGGTCATGCTGTTCAGCGTCACGCCTGCGGTCAGCAGGTCGAGGTCGCCATAGACGCTGGAAGCCACGTAGGTATCCGCTCGGGCGGTGCCGGTGACGTCGAAGTTCACGTTGGGCTTGACGGCTACGGGCGCGCTCAGCGCGATGGTCACATTGGGTGTAATGTCGCCAGCGGCTACCTTTCGCGCGACTGCCCACGCCTGCGACGAGCCTTCGTTCTGGTCGTAGGTGTACACCTTGATGCGGTAGTTGCCTGCCGTGGCGTTGGTGACGGTGATCACCTCCACGTTGTCGCGCGAGGAGGTAGATGACCACTCGCCGGTTGCGCCGCTGGTGAAAGGCTCTTTGTCGAGATAGAGGTCAAGGTCGTTCTTCAGCGCGACGCTGCCGCCTGCAGGCGCGGGGGCATCGGGGTACACCAGCACAATCTTCAGCATTGCCACGTTACTGCTGAGGTTGAAGTCGATGGTGCTCAAATCGCCTGTGCCGCCATTGGCGCTCCAGTTGCACGACCAGCCTCCGTCGATGCCAAAGTGCGACAGCACCGCGTCCACTTTGCCACGTCCCTGAGCGGTGGTGGCGTGCCCCAAATTGATGGCGTTGGCGATGATCACCGCTTTGGTCGCCCAGGCTGGCATGTTGTAATGCTGAATCATGCCTGCAACCAGTCCTGCCACATGGGGCGCCGCCATGGAGGTGCCGTACCAACCATAGCTGTAACCGGTGTTCGAAGTGTTACTGCATGAGTCGATGTAGATACCCGGCGCTACCACATCGGGTTTCACGCGGTTATCGCCGGTAGGTCCACGCGATGAGAAATCGGCTACCTGATCCACGGTGTCGTAGCCATCGTCGTAGATGGCGCCGACGGTAAATGCCCCCTTCGCGACACCGGGACCGCTAATCGTGCCCGTGCTGGAGCCCTCATTGCCTGCCGAGATGACGGGCACGATGTTCTGCTGGAACAGCTCATCCACCTTGCGCGATTGGGAGTCGGTGCCGGGCAAGTTGGTGCCCGAGAAACCTCCGCTGTAGTTGAACACCTGACGACGCTGGGCGGCTACACGCCCCTGCATGTCCAGCAGTCCCTGCGACACCGAATCGCCCTCCGAATGACCATCTGCACGGAACACCTTGCTGAGTAGCAGGTCGTAGCCGTCCACATCGGTGTCGCGCACACCCGCTGCCGTGCCGCGGTAGCGGAACTGCGCCTGCCCCTCACCGATGAAGGTGCCCAGCACGTGCGTGCCGTGACCGTGCTGATCGTCGAACGTGTTGGTCTCCGTGGTGCGATTGTAGCCTGCCGTGCCCCAGATAATCGCCCCAAAGTCCTGGTGGTAGATGTTGAAGCCCGTATCCATCACACCCACCTTGACGGAGCGTCCCTCCTCCGGGCGACCGTCGTGCCTGTAATGCCATATCAGGTCGTTGTTGATGGCAGGCTGTGACTCGGTGTGGTGGACATGTGACGGTCGTATCGGCTCCACAAACAGCACCGCGTCCATGTCCAGCAGACGGTTCACTGTGGAAGCATCTGCTCGCACCATCAGCACAGCCAGCGACGGGTCGTATGCGCCTGTTTGCTCGACTATGCTGGCGATCGCCTCTTTCGCTCCCTCGTCATGCGCGAACAGGCTGACGTAGAGCCAGATGCGCTCCCCCGACGAGTCGCCCATGGACATCAGAAGGTCGGGATCGAGCTTCTGCACCGGATTGGGTTGACCGATCCACCGCACCTGGGGATGGGATGCGATGGTCTCCAGCGCGCTCGCGGGTATTCGCGCCTGGTAGGCGGTGTAGGGGTAGAACCCCAGCGGTTGTACCCCGCGCGATTCCAGCCACTCCTGCAGTGCCTCGTCCAGCCTGTCGTTCAGCAGAATGAGCGCATACACCGAGGCACTGGCGCTGGAGTTGAGAGCGGACAGCTGATTTACCCGCTGTCTGGCAAGTCGCGCCAGCGCGGGTTGCAGTTTTTCTCCCGGTGGAGGGACGTAGTCTCCACTCAGGAATGCCAGCGCTACCTTCTCACCCTTGGTGCCGAGGGGCAGAGGGAAGCGTCCGGCATCGACCACGCCCGCGTTTCCCAACGCCAGTCCTTCCTGAAGGTACTCAGAACTGACTGTGCGGTTGGGGTTTGCCTTTTCCGGGCGTGTGTGTGCGAGGGATGTTTCGTAGATGAGGGGAGGCTGTATGGCAGGCGCTGACAGAAGCATGTCCAGCGGACTGCCCGGCAGGAACGGCAATGCCCCCGGCTGAGGAGCGGACTTCTGCCCTCGTTGGGCTGCCAGTGGCAGAATCACGCAGAGACCCAGCACACCCATCACCAGCCATCGAGACAGAAGCCCGATGCGGTTCCATCTCATTGGAATTACCTCCTTTTAGGGCGCCACCTGCTGGCTCGCCCGGCACCAAGGAGCAGTCAACAGGAACTCACCCTGAGCATCCTGGCACGGTTGGTAGATTTGTCCCGTTCTACCAATCTTATACATATGCAAGATTCGTGCCAAAACGAGGATTTTTCCTTCTAATTTACATGATGTTCGCAAAAAATGAGACCACGATTACGAAAATCTATTTCATGCCAGCAATCCAGCATTGACCGACACTGATGGAGGACGATAGTAGAGGACTCCGCGCAGGTTCTGAGAAAAGCTCGACCAGTAGACATGGGAGGTTGCGGACGAACATGCTGATATACGTCTGTGTCTCGCTACCTGAGGAATGGGAGGGTGCTACGTTCCGGTCGACCGCAAACGCTTTGTACAGCACTTCTTTCGGGACATGCTGAGGCAGCTGCGATGTGGCGCGAGCGAACATCCGTTGGAGCCATTCGCTGGGATGCCTGGCGCGGTGAGCTGAGCGAGGTGGGCAGGGCGGTAGAGCGTAGCCTCTCACCGCCACAATATCACTTTCGCCTGCCATGGTTCGCGAAGGTGCGGGACGACGGCACAGTAACGATCCGGGGCGACCGACCAGGTGTTCTGGAAGCAGAGATGGCTTATGCCCGGCAGGCAGGGCTGGACTACTGGGCTTTTGTGACTTACCCTGTGGAGCACCCGCTGTCGTTGCCCCTGAATCGATTCGCCGGGATGGCAACCGACCCCGGTTTGCGGTTCTGCAACATCGTAGAGTGGGAGCGATTCGGTGGTCCCGACGGATACCACCAGATGGTTAAGCGGCTGGTGGGTTATTTCGGTTTGCCGCACTATCAGCGGGTGCTGGATGGTCGCCCGCTGGTGTACCTGCTGGTGCATGAGAGCCGAGGTATAGTCCAGCAGTGGGCTTCCATCAGCGAGTTCCGAAGAGCGATCGAGTCCCTGCGGACGGTGTCAGAGCGGGCGGGGGCAGGGAATCCCTACATCGCCGTGATGCACTTCTCGCCGCAGACCGCCGGTGAGGTGCGTCGGGCGATCGGTGCGGACGCCGTTTCTGCTTATGCTTTGCCGGGCGGCACGAGAGAGGGCGCACCGTTCGTGCAGGCAATGGAGGCGATGCGAAGGCTATGGCAGGAGATGGTTCGCGTGGGGCAGGCAATCCCGCTCGTTTCGTGGGGATGGGACCCGCGCCCGCGCGTGGACAATCCGGTACCCTGGCACCAGCCCGGACCTGAGCATTACGAAACCTTTACCCCAGAACAGTGCGCTACTGCTCTAAGGGAGGCTCTGGAGTTTGTGCGTGCCCATCGCGACCGTTGCGAAGCGAACTGTGTAATTGCCTATGCCTGGAACGAGCACGACGAGGGCGGCTGGATCTGTCCAACGCTGGGGGCGAACGGCAAGCCAGACATACGGCGCGTGCAGGCGATCGGGCGTCTCCTGAGCCGGTACCGCTAGGGATAGGGCAGGGAAAGCCTGTGCCCTTGCCCAACATTGCCTTCACAGGAGGGAGAACTACGATGGCACGTGAAGCATTGCAAAAGTGGATAGAAGAACACACCGGAGAACTGGTCTCCGATTTGCGCGCGCTCCTGCAATGTGAGAGCGTCAAGAGCACGCCCCTGCCGACGGCGCCTTTCGGACTGGGAGTGCGGTCAGCGTTCGATAAGGTGCTCGAGCTTGGCGAGCGCTACGGTTTGCGCGCGAAGGACTACGACGGATATGCCCTGCATCTGGAGATGGGCTACGGCGAGGAAGTTGTAGCGACGCTCAGCCACGTGGACGTGGTGCCGCCGGGCAATGGCTGGAGTGTGCCGCCCTTTGAGGGCGTGATACAGGACGGTTACATCATCGCGCGCGGCGCCCAGGACGACAAGGGCCCTACCATCGCCGTTATCTATGCCGCACGGGCACTCAAAGAGCTCGAACTACCCATCCGCAAACGCATCCGACTGATTGTGGGCGGGGATGAGGAGAGCGGATGGGAGTGCATGAAGCACTACTTTCAGCATGAGCCCGAACGCCCAACCTGCGGATTCACGCCGGATGGAGGCTGGCCCCTGATCTATGCCGAGAAGGGCATCGTAAACCTGCAACTGGAGAAAGCGGTTCCAGCGCCAGCCGACCTTCCGCGGATCGAATGGGCACGCGGCGGCGAGCGCCCCAACATGGTACCCGACTTTGCTGAGGCATTCATCCGCGCGGATGGGGCGCAGGTTGACCGCATACTGCTCACTCTGGCGGGTCTGGAAGACATTGTCACCGTTTCCGAGGATACCGGCGTGCACGTGTCCGCACGAGGCAGGTCCGCGCACGGTAGTGCCCCTCAAGAGGGCGTGAATGCAGTTGCCAGACTGCTGGATGCGCTTCGGCAGGTGGGGCTGGCAAACCATCATGATTGGCTGGAGCCGATGTGCGCATGGGCGCACAGCATGGACGGTTCAGCGCTGGGTATCGCCCATTCGGATGAGGTGTCCGGCGCGCTGACCAGCAATCTGGGCGTGTTCCACTACGATGGCTCGCACGTGCAGTGCGTCGTGAACGTCCGCTACCCGGTGACGTGGACGCTGGAGGCTCTGCTGGAACGGCTGTCAGCAACTATCGAGCCAGAAGGTTTCAGACTGGTGCACCATTTTGGTATTGCTCCTCTATATGTACCTCTCGACACACCCTTTCTGCAGACCATCCTGCGCGTGTATCGCGAAGAGACAGGCGACGACAGCCCACCGAAGACGATGGGCGGTGGCACTTACGCGCGCGCTACCCAGAACATTGTGGCAATTGGCACGGGGTTCGATGGTGATGGCTCTGCTCACGAACCCGACGAGCGCATCGCCATCAGCACCTTGCAGAAGATTACGCTGATTTATGCGCGCATATTGCTGGAGCTGGCGCAGTAGGGAGGCAGGGAGCGATGCGGGCGGTCTGTTTGACGGGGATTCGGCAGGTGGAATGCCTGAACCTGCAGGAGCCGCATCTACAGCCGGGCGAGGCGCTGGTGCAGGTGAAGCAGGTGGGCATCTGCGGTTCCGACCTGCACCTCTTCCGTGACGGCGCTATCGGGGAGGCACGGGCAGCCATGCCCTTCGTGCTGGGACATGAGGCGATGGGTGTGGTGAGAGAGGTTGCCGAACCCGAGTACCAGCATCTGGTGGGTAAGCGGGTGGCTATTGAGCCGGCGATCCCCTGCCTGCGGTGTGAGTTCTGCCTGCGGGGAGACCTGAACCTGTGCCCCAACCATTCCTTTCTGGGTTTACCACCACGTGCGGGCGCCATGCAGGAGCTGATTGCTCACCCGGCGCACCTTCTGGAACCTGTTCCCGATGCTCTCGGCGATGCCGAGGCGGTATTGCTGGAGCCGCTGGCGATTGCCATACACGCTGTTGACCTGGGCAAGGTGCTGACAGGCAGGTCGGCGGCGGTGCTGGGATGCGGAACTATCGGGCTGAGCGTGCTGATGGTGCTGGCGCAGATGGGGGTGTCGCCTATCTTCTGCACGGACTTGCTGGAACACCGCCTGCAGATAGCAAGGGAGCTGGGCGCTACCGTGACGGTGAACGCAGGCGCACAAGACGTGGTTGCCGAGGCTCGGCGTTTCACTGGCGGGCGTGGGTTCGATTATGTCTTCGAGTGCGCGGGAGTGGACGAGACGCAATGGCAAATCGCGCAGATCGCCTCGCCCGGCGCAAAATGCATGATTGTGGGAACCAACCCGAGGGGTCACGTTCGTCTGGAAGGGTCTAATGCCCGGCGCAAAGGGTTAACCATATTCATGGTGCGTCGTTCGCGCCTGACGCTGAGGCGGGCGATTGCGTTGACAGCGCTCGGCAGGACACCCATCAAGCGACTGGCGACCCACGTCTATCCGGTGGAGGAATGTCAGCGGGCGTTCGAGACAGCAGTGGAGTATCGCGACGGAGTGGTGAAGGCATTTATCCGAATGGACTGACTCCTCCACCTATACTTTCCGGTATAATACTCACAGGTGAACGCACATGCCCTTTACTGTAGAAGATTTAGAAGACCTGCTGGCGATTTTGCAGCAGCGCCCCGAATGGCGAGCGCGAGTGCTGGAAGCACTGCTGGGACAGGAGTTTCTGACGTTGCCTCAGCAGATACAGAAGCTCGTCGAAGCCCAGCAGCGTACGGATGAACAGCTTGCTTCGCTGGTTGCGGAGGTGCGTGCCCTCGCGGAGGCACAAAAGCGTACCGACGAGCGTCTGGACCGGCTGGCAGCAAAGGTAGAGGAGTTAGCGGAGGCACAGCGTCGGACGGACGAGCGTCTGGATCGTCTGTCGGAGGAGGTGCGCGCCCTGGCGGAGGCACAGCGTCGGACGCAGGAGGAGTTTGAGGCGTTCCGCCAGAGCACCGAGCAGAACTTCGCGCGAGTGTGGCAGGCGATTGGCGAGTTAGCAGAGGCGCAGAGGCGTACTGAGCAGCGTGTGGAGGAGTTGGCGGAGGCGCAGAGGCGTACTGAGCAGCGTGTGGAGGAGTTGGCGGAGGCGCAGAGGCGTACTGAGCAGCGTGTGGAGGAGTTGGCGGAGGCGCAGAGGCGTACTGAGCAGCGTGTGGAGGAGTTGGCGGAGGCGCAGAGGCGTACTGAGCAGCGTGTGGAGGAATTGGCGGAGGCGCAGAGGCGTACCGACGAAACCTTTGCTGCCTACCGAGAGCACACCGATGCACGGCTCGACCGGCTGGAGCAGGGGCAACAGCGTCTGGAGGTCGCGTTCGATCGTCTTCAGCAAGAGGTGCGCAACCTCACCAACACCATCGGCATGACAGTGGAAGATGAGGCTGAGGAGATGGTGGGCTGGGTGCTGGAACAGCGGGGGTACACCATTCGTCAGGCTATCCAGTCTGCCATTGTTGACGGTGAGGTGGACGTCATCCTGCTCGGCGAGGACCCCGAAGGCAAAGCGATTACCATTGTGGTTGAAGTGAAGCATCGGCTGAGCGCAAAAGAGGTTCAACGCTGGGCTCAGCGCGTGCAGTCGGAAGGATACCAGCGACACCTGCAGGAGGCGGGCTTCCGACCACCTTACCTGCCTTATCTGTTTGCCATGCGCGTGGATGACCCTGCTCTGGATGCCGCTCGCAGGTTGGGCATTGGGCTTGTCAAGCCGAAGGGCGAGCTGGTACAGGGTACTCTGATAGTGTCGGGTGGGGCAGCGCGGTAAGGTGTTGACCTACAGCGCGTGGCAACTCCTGCTGGGAACACTCGCAGCCTTCCTCATTGGTGTCTCCAAGACCGGCGTGCCGGGCATCGGCATTCTCGTGGTGCCCATTCTCGCAACGGCGTTCGGGGGCAGAGCGTCGGTCGGTACAATGTTGCCTATGCTGATTGTGGGCGACATCTTCGCCGTCTGGTGGTATCACCATCATGCACAGTGGAACCGGCTGATCGCTCTTCTCCCGTACGTACTGGTTGGCATGGGACTGGGCGCGCTGGTGCTGTGGCGATTGGGCGAAATGGGCGGTGGCAAAGACCTTCTGGAGCCGATCATCGGCACGCTGGTGCTGGTGATGCTTGCCGTGCACTTCCTGCGCCAGCGGTGGGGCGACAGGTTGACACCTCATTCTCCGGTGGCGGTTGCGACCACAGGTACCGCGGCTGGCTTTGCCACCACCGTTTCCAACGCGGCGGGACCCATCATGGGCATCTACCTCACGAGCCTCGGATTGCCGAAGGAGCAGTTCATGGGCACTTCGGCATGGTACTACTTTGCCGTCAATCTGTCTAAACTTCCCATCTTTGTGGCGCTCAGCCTTATCAATCCGGCTAAGCCCATCATCACCGTGCAGAGCCTGCTGTTCAATGTGACCGTTGTCCCCATCATTATCGCGGGGGTATATCTCGGAAAGTGGCTCCTGCCGCGCATCCCACAGAAAGCGTTCGATGCAGTGGTGCTGGGATTAGCGGGAGTGGCGGCGCTGAAACTCATCTTGACCTGACCTGAGGAGGAACCGAACGATGACTGTCCCGACGGACGGAATGGTTATCACACAGGATACCGTTCTGGAACCGGGCGTGTACTATCTGCCAAACGGTATCACCATCGCTGGCGATGGGGTAACGCTGGACGGCAACGGGGCGCTGCTGATAGGCAAAGACCGAACCGGCGTGGGTGTACGCGTGGAAGGTCATCAGAACGTGACAATCCGTAATCTTCGCCTGCGCGAGTACTATCACGGCATCCGGGCGCTTGATTGTAAGAGCCTGACCATCACTGGCTGCCAGATTACCTCCACCGCTGAGGTGGAACCCAACACCATTTTTCTGGACATCTGGCTGCCTGCAGAAAAAGCGTACGGCGGGGGGATTCTGCTCTGCCGCGTGCAGGAGAGCCTGATCGAAGGCAACGACCTTCAGCACCAGATGAACGGCTTGTTGGCGTACAGCTGCCGTCATCTGACCGTTCGGCGTAACGTGGCAAATTACTGCAGTGGGTTTGGTTTCCACCTGCACGACACCAACGACAGCCTGTACGAGGATAACTACGCCGACTTTTGCTGTCGTTACGAGCCGAGAGGCGAACGCTACGGACACATGGGCGCGGATGCCACGGGCTTTCTGATCGTCTACCGTTCCTGCCGCAACACTTTCCGCCGCAACTATGCCCGTCTGGGAGGAGACGGTTTCTTTCTGGCAGGCATGACGCCTCAGATGGAGCCAGTGGGCTGTGACGATAACCTGTTTGAGGAGAACGATGGTTCCTACAGCCCTAACATCGCCTTCGAAGCCACATTCAGCCGCGGTAACATATACCGCAACAACTTCGCCAACTACTGCAACTACGGATTCTGGCTGGGGTTCTCCCGCGATTTTGTGATCGAGGACAACCGCATGTTGCACAACCGGCAGGCAGGCATCGCGGTGGAGAACGGCGTGGGGTTCGTGGTACGCCGGAACACGTTCCAGGCTTGCGGGCACGGTATCTTGCTCTGGAGCAAGTATGTGCCGGAGTTCGCAAAATCCGCGCCAGAGAACGATACCAGCCGCGAGTGGCTGATCGAGCAGAACATCTTCACCCGATGCGGGAAAGGGGTGCGCATTGCGGCAAATCAGGACCACGGCATCCGAAACCTCGAGATAAAGGAAGGCGAACCGACTGCCCCGCGCCCGCACCACCACACCATCCGCAAGAACGAGTTTCAGGAGAACCGCGTGGGCGTTGAGCTCGTGAACGCCGACCGCACCGTCATCGCCGAGAACCTGATGCATCGCAACGTAGAGGCAAACATCCGGCTGGACGATGCGCGGGAAACCGTGATGCAGTTCAACGTGGGATATGCAGGCGGTTACCTGTAGACTACTGGAGTGTACTGCGAGAAGAGCAGGGCGACCCAGACCGGGTCGCCCTGTCCATTTACGGCATGCGGATACGTATCTCGTACAGCACCTGGTCGCCGCCGTATCCGCCAATGACAGCGAGGCGGTTCACTGGCTGTTTGGGGTTGGGGTCGGTGGCGTACAGCACGGGCTTGCCGTCCACCAGAAGCCATACTCCGCCATCCCGACGCGACATCTGCAGGGTATGCTTGCCCGGTGTCATCATCACCTCGCCGTCGCCCATCTCGCGCCCGAACAGCCGGAACCGGGTAACCGTGTTGCCGTATCCGCCCACGAAGACGATATAGTCCACGCCCGCGTTCATCTGCTGGGTGCCCGGCAGGAACGCGCCCAGAATGCCGTCCTGCTTCGCCTCAATCTGCGCCCACAGGTCGAACTCCAGCGCGTTCAGCCCATCGATATACACCACGGACTCGTCATGTCCGGTATGGCGCAGAACTCCGTTCTCCAGCTTCCAGCCGCTGCCGGTGAACTTGAGAGCGGGATCATCCGGCAGGAACACGCGCGTGGCGGTCTCACGGGTCAGCTCGGCTGGTGCGTTGGAGGGCATCGGGAAGCGCCCGTTCGGCTCCAGCATCACCGCGTAGAACAGGTGGTAAGGCTCGTACACGGAGTACGCCTTATCGTCGGCGGCGATGACGTCGATGGACGCGCCGATCTCGCGCCCGCCACGTGTCCAGTACCACATGCCTTCGCCGCGGTTGGGCAGGCTGAACTCGATAACGGTGGTGCCATCTGCCTTGCGACTGGACTGCCACTTCAGCCCGGGCGCAGGCGCCCATGACGGACGCACGGTGACAGTCTCGCCGTTCAGCACCTCGATGCTCTGGATACCCTCCCGCGAGAAGACGCCTTTGCCTTCGCCGTCGAACACGGCATAGATGCGTTTCCAGTTACCCTTCACGGTGAACAGTCCGTAGTAGGCATCGTCATCATGCGCTTGCTTGAAGACGAAGCGCATCCCGCCTTTGTTCATCTCACCGGAAATCGGCATGCCCGACCACTCGCGGTTGTCACCGTCCACTGTGGCGCGGTAAGCGACGATGAACGGCTTCCACGGATAGAGCGGATAGGGGTCGTTATCGTCGGGCAAGCCGTCGCGGTCGCTATCGGGATGCTTTGGGTCTGGCTTGATGTACTGGGCGGGCGGCTTGTTCAGGCTGAACTGCAGGTGCGCAGGCGCCCAGGTGCTCAGCATCACTTTGCGCAGGTCGCCGATTCTGCCGTCGGTAGCGCGTCTGGTCGGGTCGCTGCCGAATCGCTTCTCATCCAGAGGCAGGCGCGGGTCGTTATCAGGCACTCCGTCTTCGTCGGCGTCGCGCACCGTAACGGTATAGCCCACGTACATGCGCAGCCATTGAGCGTCGGTCAGCGTGCGATCCCAGTATGCCATGCATTGCCAGTGTTCGCCGTGTCTGCCAGCGGTGTTCCACGTGTTCTCGGCGACGGTTCCGTCGGGGCGCACCTGTCGGTAGCGCGGTTCGGGATGGTTGAACACGATGCGCTCGTCTTCGCGGTTCGCCAGCGAGAACGCTCCGAACGACTCCATCTGATGGTGGAACTCATGGGTGACCAGCCAGGCGGTGTCGCCTCCGCCCAGGAATTGCGACCGCGCCGGCACACCATCGGGTAGACCGTCCACGCCATAGGTGCCTCCGCCGGAGCCGTAGAACTCCCACTTCTGCGTGCGCGGGTTCCATCGTCGCGGAAACGCCTGTTCGATCTGTCCGGGGTAGGGGCGTTCCTCGTAGACGGGCTGGGTGTTGGTACGCCGGATATCCTTCGTGTCCAGAATGGTGAACTCTCCGCCGCCGGGTCCCCGGAAATCCTCGCCCGGGTAGCTGCGGCAGACGGGCCAGCCCTTGTAGAAGGCGTCCACATTCTCCGGCTCCGGTCCCCAGCGTTGCCAGCGGTCGTCGATGAAAATCTGGAAATCGATCCACAGGCGCATGCCACTGTTCACCCAGAAGAAGCGCGAGGCGGTGGCATACTCCTGTTTGATGATTTCAATCTCCTGTGGCGTCAGCTTCTGGGGACGCGGGGCAATCGCGCCGGTGCTGTCGTGGGCGGATGCCACGTTGACCACATTGGGCATCAGGAGCACTTTCACCGGCACGTGAATGATGGTCTTGTAGCCTTTGGGCGCCTGTGTGGAGACCGCATACTCCCGTCGCCATGGCGGTTGCGCGCCCCAGCGCTTCTCTTCGGGAGTGGGCACAGCACCGGGGTCGTAGATCCGGTAGTAGTAGCGCCTGCCCGGGTTCAATCCGCCCACTGTGATCGTATGCCACTGACGACGACCGGGCACCTGCACCTCGCGCACGCCCGGTTGCGCCCAGAGATCGACCTTCTTGCCCTCCGGTCGCCACGCTATCATCGGGATGTCGCTTTCGCGCACCTGCACCCGCGTTTCGCAGGGCGTCTGGGTGAAATACTGAAGGGTGAAGCTGGTGCGGGTGATGTGCGTGACGGGTCGGGTTGGGTCGTTCAGGGGTGCGCTATCGTCGCCAGCACGGATGGGCGCCGCGACCATCAGCACGCACACCCCGGCGAATACCGCAAACGTCTGTCTTGTCCTCATGTCCTGCTCCTCACTGCGTTTCGGGATACCATAACGGGATTGTACAACAGCCTGACCGATGTCCTGCGTGGCAACCTGGTATGACGCGCCATTTTCCAGCATTCTTCACCGGTGCAAGCGTCGGCATGATATGGCAGGTTCAGGATGGAGGAGGTGCACGGACGATGAGGATGAGAACCCATGTCATGGCTTTGCTCGTGATGACCGTGTGGGCGCCGTGCGTGCTCGGTGCCGGTGTGGTGGTTGCCCCCATCGGGGGAGATGAACCCGGCGTATCGGAGCCTGTGGCGGTTGGTTCCGAGCAGACCCTGTATGCCGAAGTGTGGAACGGCGCGTCCAGCGTGCAGTTCCATGTGGTGGATTCGCACGGCAATCTGGTGTATACCAGTGCGGTGATGCCCGTCGGTTCGGACGGTTCGGTTTCGATGAGCTGGGCACCGCCGTTTGCCGATACGTTTACGGTGTGGGCTGTCAGCTACGACCCGCTGGGTAATGAGCTGGACCGCCAGCAGGTTCTGCTGGTATCCGCCTACCAGCCCGATGCACAGGGGTTCATCACCGGAGGCGGCTGGCTGAACATGGACGGCTACCGGCGCACTTTCGGATTCGTGGCGCAGGTTCAACGCAACGGCTCTATCAAGGGCAGTCTGGAGTATCAGCGGCACGGTCCGGGGGTGAACCTGAAATCGTACGCGCTGGACTGGGTATACGCACCGAACCCCAGCGAGGGCTATTTCAGCGGATGGGCGACCATCAACGGCGCGGGCGAATATCGATTGTATGTGGCGGTGCTGGACAGCGGAGAGCCCGGCAGAGGGGACTTCTTCGCCGTGTGGGTATACACGTGGGACGGCTATCTGGTGTTTGCCGACTGGGGCTACCTGGACGGCGGCAATATCGTGATCCACAGCAACCGCTGAGAGCGCTTTCCATATCCATATTGGCGCAGGGGGCAACGAGCCGCGTTGCCCCCTGTGTATTCGAGAATTGTTATGAGGTGTTAAGGTATTGTTAAGGGATGCTAAGGTAAGGAATCTGTGGCGTGGGGTAGAATATAGACGATGTGAAGCGCATCGAGTGTATTATCCGACCGTTCAAACTGGACGAGGTGAAGCTGGCGCTGAGCGACCTCGGCGTGGTCGGCATGACCGTGACCGATGTGCGCGGGCGAGGAAGCAACGAGGAGTCTCGCGAACACTATCGCGGCGCCGGTTACACCATCTATTTACCCCCGAAGGTCAAAATTGAAATGATTGTCCGCGATGAGGACGTCGAACCCATTGTGCAGACCATCCTGCAGTACGCGCGTACCGGCGAGCCCGGCGACGGCAAGATCTTCATCCTGCCGGTAGACGACGCGATTCGCGTGCGTACGGAAGAGCGTGGCGACGTGGTGTTGTAACACACACTATACACAAGGAGGAATGAACGGCTTGAAGCGACTCGGTTTCACCCTGATCGAGCTGCTGGTGGTGATAGCCATTATCGCCATCCTGGCAGCTATCCTGTTCCCCGTCTTCTCACAAGCGCGGGACAAAGCGCGTCAGACCACCTGTCTGTCCAACTGCAAGCAGATTGGGCTGGGCATCGCGATGTATGTCAGCGACTACGACGAGACCTTCCCGCGCAACGACGATTGTATTGCCCCCAACCGAATACCGTATCAGCCCAACGCCGTGGGGTGCAGGGGAACCGCCGATGGAGGCTTTGGTCAGCGAGTAAACCACTACAAGTGGCAGTACTGGATTTACCCCTACGTGAAGAACATCCAGATTTTCTTCTGCCCCAGCCGCTCGTTTGACCGGCAGGCGTGGGAGCAGAACGCCGAGATTTTCGACGGCGGTTACTCGCTGGCTCTGCATGTAACCGGCGCGCTGAACACCTGGAACCGCACGGGTGCGAACCAGCAAATCCGCAACTCGTTCCTTGGTGGGACGCTGGCGGGCGTTCAGCGACCTTCCGAGACCATGATCCTGATGGAAGACCGCTTCCCTGCCGTGCGACACTACGTCTACGGTCCCCAGCCGATCCAGACCATCTACCCGATGGCGCACCGGCATCTGTGGGAGCGGTGGTTCTATCCTTCCGGACCGAGCGGATCGGTCAACAAGAACAACGCCCCGCACGCAGATGGGCTGATTATCACCTACGTGGACGGGCACGCCAAGTGGATGAACGTGCGCGAGTTCCTCGCCAAGTGCCCCACAGTGAATGAGTATCAGCCCAGTCCATTGAACGAGTTCCCCAGCGGGATGGCGTGGACGGTCAGCCAGCAACCCGCCTGGATGGGCGACTGGCCGCTGTGGGGACTGTACGGGAACTGAGGTTCTGCAATCCCGCTTCAGACCTGAACAGGGCAACCCGTAGTGGTTGCCCTGTGTGTTGACATTTGCTTCGCGATACCGGCGTTCGTGATGGCGTTCTTCCCAGCGCGCGCCTTCCACACACACCGCAAGCCCTAGTGGACCGGCTTCACCATCATGACTACGTTCTATTTCGGCTATGGCACATTCTCCACCCAGCAAAGGCAGGAACTAAGTGGGCTTGCCCGGAGCGCATTGTCATTGTACAGTTTCGCATCAGCTGTGACCACGGATATCCCTTCACGCAGGGCAAGGGCTAAGTACAGGCTATCGTAGAGCGTGCATCCTTCGCGCTGGGCAATCTCGTAAGCAGGCGCCACCAGAAGTTGCATGGAGAACCTTTTCAAGGGTAGGCTGTCCAGCACCTGCAGAATGTGTAAGCCCTGTTCGGGGGTGATCTCGCCCCGCCGTGTTCGTTTCCAGAGCGTATTTCCAACCTCGGCAAAGAGGAGGTCAGGTACCAACAAACTATGTCCTCCTTCCAACAGCCTTAGTGCAGATTCGCTATAGATTTCGGGCAGGAACCACTTTACTACCACACTGGCATCGACCACGTATTGGCTCACCGCTCGCGATCCTCCCGAATCAGCTCTGCGCTATCGGAGAAGGTACGTCCAGCAAAGAAGGCACGGATGCGCTCGATTCGCTCTCTGATCTCCTCCTGCTCCTCGGCGACGGCTTGCTGTAAAATCAGGCGAACCTCCGCCTCCAGAGGATGTCCCCTGGCTTTCGCCCGCGCCTCGAGCCGCTCGATCACGGCAGGGTCAACATCTCGAATCAGGAGTTGTGCCATTGACTTTGTCACCTCCAGTATGATTCTACCCCCTGCAGGGCAGAAACCGAGCTTGCAGATGGTTAGCCCTCACAAGGTGTGGACGTTACAGAACAGTTTGAGTATACTACCCATCGAAGGGCATCTTGATTTGTCTGTTTTACTTGATACAATTCTAGCCGATGGAGTCCCTTCTCCCGAACTCGCGTTACTGAGGAAGCAGAGAGCATGACGCCAGAGCAGAGAGATATTCTCCTCTCTATGGGATGGGCGCTGGTGGGTATGATGGTCGGGATTTGCTTCGCGATACCGGCGTTCGTGATGGCGTTCTTCCCAGAACGCGCCTTCCGCACACACCGCAAGCCCAGATGGATCGGCTTCATCCTGCTCGCGCTCAGTTTGTGGTTGCTGATACCCAGCAGTATGTCTTATCTGCAACTGCGCCGGGCGCTGGCTCAGGCTGGACACCCTTCGGTAAGCGGTGTGCAGAAACCGTGAACCTGCTGGCACAGACAGACCCGACTTCTCGCCGATAGCGGGGAGTTCCTCGACTGGGAACGACTTGCAAAATCGGGTACAATAATTAACCGGTCGGTCGGTGCGCCTGATGACGAACATGTCCGTCTCCACTCCACCGCTGGTGCTGGCTTCCGCCTCCCCGCGCAGGCGGGAGCTGATTGCTCTGCTGGGCGTGCCGTTCCGCGTGGTATCTGCAGATATCGACGAAACCCTCCCTGACGGGCACCAGCCGGACCAGGTGGCTCTCACCCTCGCACAGCACAAGGCGTATGCTGTGGTGCAGAGGGAACGGGATGGCTTCATCCTTGCCGCCGATACCATCGTGGTGTGCGAGGGGCAGGTGCTGGGCAAACCGTCGGACGAGGAAGATGCCCTGCGGATGCTTCGTCTGCTCAACGGTCGGGAGCATCGGGTATATACCGGCGTGGCGCTGGTGGAGGCGGCTGGAGGCGCGGTGCTTCGCGAGCAGGGAGAAGTGGTGTGCACGCGCGTCTGGTTCCGAAGGGTCAGCGAGGAACACCTGCGCCGCTACGTGGCGACCGGCGAGCCGATGGACAAAGCGGGGGCGTACGGGGCGCAGGGATACGGCTCCACCCTCATCGAACGCATCGAAGGCTGTTACTTCAACGTCGTGGGGCTGCCGGTCTCCAGGGTCTGCCGGATGCTGGAGAAGTGGGGATTCGTTCCGCTGGGCGTGCTCCCTGAGAAAAATGCGTGAGATTTGTCCCAAAATCGGGGCAAAAAGGGCTCGAAAAAGGTTGACAAATCGCGGGCAGTTGTGCCATAATAACAATTCGTGTTGAAACGCAGGAGGTCATCCGGATGAAGACGATCCAACACTCGGCAACGCGCACCTCTAAACCAGTAGAACTCCCCAATCTCGTTGCTGTTCAACTCGAATCTTACCGATGGTTTCTGGAGGAGGGTCTGCGCGAGCTCTTCCAGCACTTCTCGCCGATTTACGATTTCACGGGTCAGCAGTTCGTGGACTTGCTGGACTTCACCCTCGGCGAGCCGAAATACAGCCTGGAAGAGTGTCGCGACCGCGACATGACCTTCGAGGCGCCTATTCGGGTGCATGTGCGCTACGGACGCATCGAGGGCGGCGTGCCCAGCGAGATGCAGGAGTCCGAAGTGTACCTGGGCGACCTGCCCCTCATGACCGACAAGGGTACCTTTATTATTAATGGACGCGAGCGCGTGGTGGTCAGCCAGATTCTGCGCTCGCCGGGTATCTACTTCGAGAACGTTTTCGACAAGATTTTCCGCAAGGGTACACCCACCGGGCTGTGGCTGGAGACCTACCTGAGCAACAAGAACATCTTCGGGGCGAAGATCATCCCGAATGAGGGTCCCTGGATCGAGATCGATACCGGCGCCAACGACGTGGTGACCATGCGTATCGGGCAGGGACGCGCTTTGCCCATCACCACCTTCCTGCGTGCGCTGGAGAACTTTGCGGAAGCGCGCGTGCCGCGCTACATGAAGGTAAAGGATGCCCTCCACCGCCGGTATGAAGGGGTGGTGGAGACGGGTGTGGATGCCGACACCGGTGAGGTGCTGAACACCGCAAGCGATCTGGAGCAGGTGGAAGGCTACTACCGACGCGCGCCCCGTGTGTCTGCCAAACCGCTGGTCGACCCGGAGACGGGCGAGGTACTGTTGAACGTGGGGGACCGCATCACCGAGGATCTCCTGCAGACCCTGCCGCCGAGCGTGCTGGAGACAGAGGTAGCGGTCTCGTCGCCTACCGATACCGATGAGGACATTCTGCGCCTGTTTGGTACGCGCGTGCGCATCGAGAAGCCCACTCGCGAGCAGGTGGAGGGCAAGTATACCACCACCGACATCATGGAGCCGCGCGGTCGCAAGCCGCTGATTAAGGCGTTCCATCGCATCGATGCCGAAGTCGCCGCGCGCATCGAGAAGCTCGGTCTGCCGGAGATCGAGGTGCTGGACGTGCCCTCCATCATCGTGGCGACGCTGGAGCACGACCCCACGCACGACAAGCACTCGGCGCTGATGGATATCTACCGCAAGATGCGCCCCGGCGACCCGGCAACGGAGGAAGGCGCACGGTCGCTCATCGCCTCGCAGCTGTACGACAACCGCCGCTACGACCTGGCGCGCGTGGGACGGTACAAGCTCAACAAGAAGCTGGGCATCAACCTCCCGCTGGACGTGCGCACCGTGACCAAAGAGGACTTCGTGGCGGCGATCGAGTACCTGCTGAAGCTCGACCGCGGCGAGGGCGAGGTGGACGAGATCGACCACCTGAAGAACAAGCGCGTGCGTGCGGTGGGCGAGCTCCTGCAGAGCCAGCTGCGCAACGGTTTCCTGCGCATGGAGAAGGTCGCCAAAGAGCGTATGACCTCCATGGACGAAGGGCAGATTATGCCGCAGGTGGTGCTGGCGATCAAACCGGTTGCCGCGGCGATCAAGTCGTTCTTTGGCTCCAGCCAGCTGTCGCAGTTCATGGACCAGACCAACCCGCTGAGCGAGCTCACGCACAAACGTCGCCTCAGCGCGCTGGGACCCGGTGGTCTGACCCGCCAGTCGGCGACGCTGGAGGTGCGCGATGTACATGATAGCCACTACGGTCGCATCTGCCCCATCGAGACGCCGGAAGGTCCCAACATCGGGCTGATCAGCCAGCTGGCGACTTATGCCCGCGTGAATGAGTTCGGTTTCATCGAAACCCCCTATCGGCGGGTGAAAGACGGCAAGGCGACCGACGAAATCGTCTACCTCTCGGCAGAAGAGGAAGAGCAGTACCGCATCGCGCCGGGCGATACCCGACTGCTGGAGGACGGAACCATCGCCGAAGAGTTCGTGCAGGTGCGCCATCAGGCGAACGAAGCGAACCGGTATCCGGTGGTACGCCGCGAAGAGGTTGACCTGATGGACGTGTCACCGGTGCAGTTGGTGTCGGTGGCTACCGCGCTCATCCCGTTCCTGGAGAGCGATGACGCCGCTCGCGCTCTGATGGGCGCGAACATGCAGAAGCAGGCGGTGCCCCTCCTGCGTTCACAGGCTCCGCTGGTGAAGACCGGGCTGGAGCGCCGCGCGGCGATGGACTCCGGCACGCTGGTGATTGCCCGACGCGACGGCACGGTGACTTCCGTGACCGCCGAAGAGATCGTTGTGCGGGCGGACGAGGGCGACCTGAATATCTATCCGCTCATCAACACCATGCAGTCCAACCAGTCCACCTGCATCACGCAGAAGCCCATCGTGAGCAAAGGCGAGCGCGTGCGCGCCGGGCAGGTGATTGCCGACGGACCCTGCTCGGACCACGGCGAGCTGGCTCTGGGCAAGAACGTGCTGGTGTGCTTCGTGCCCTGGGGCGGATACAACTACGAGGACGCCATTCTGGTATCCCAGCGTCTGGTGCGCGATGATGTGTTCAGCTCCATCCATATCGAGCGGTACGAGGTGGAAGCGCGCGATACCAAGCTGGGTCCGGAGGAGATTACCCGCGACATCCCCAACGTGGGCGAGGACGCCCTGAAGGACCTGGACGAGCATGGCATTATCCGCATCGGGGCGCAGGTTCAGCCGGAAGATATTCTGGTCGGCAAGGTTCAGCCGAAGGGACAGAGCGAGCTGAGCGCAGAGGAGCGGCTCATCATCGCCATCTTCGGAAAGAAGGCGGAAGAGACCCGCGACGTATCCCTGCGCCTGCCGCACGGCGAGAAGGGCAAGGTCATCGACGTGAAGGTCTTCTCGCGCTACCGATTCAAGTGCAAAGAGTACGGACACATCCACTACTTCAGCAAGCGACCGGAGGAACGACCGGAGTGCGAGCGGTGCCGGGGCGAGCTGGAGCGCATCCCTGCCGACGACCTGCCACCGGGCGTGAACATGCTGGTGCGTGTTTACGTGGCGCAGAAGCGCAAGCTGATGGAAGGCGATAAGATGGCAGGACGCCACGGGAACAAGGGCGTCATCTCGCGCATACTACCCGACGAGGACATGCCCTTCCTGCCCGATGGCACGCCAGTAGACATCGTGCTGAACCCGCTGGGAGTGCCCTCGCGCATGAACATCGGACAGATTAAGGAGACGCACCTCGGCTGGGCTGGGCACTACTTCGGCACGGCGTACGAGGAGCCTGCCTTCTCCGGCACGCGCGAGGAGGACATCCTGGCAGAGCTGGAGCGGATGGCGAAGCACGTACGGCGTATCGTCCTGCAGAACTACGTGAACGCCGACCTGAAGCTGGGTATGCAGTTCCGCGACGAGCAGAGCGCGGAAGAGATGCTGGACGAGATACGGGATAAACTGAGCCAGATGCCTCTGTACCGGCTGGAGGCGATTGCCAGCAAGGTGAACGCTCCACCCGTCATCTCACCGCTCCTGCTGGACGAGGACGAGGTGATGGAGCTTCAGCAGAGGGACGGCAACGTAGACGAATCGCGCCTGCCGGAACCGCTCAAAAACCCGGCTCCGCCGGAGATGATCGAGCATATCATCGAGCGCATCCGGGAGAACACATGGCGCCGCTGTGGCATCGACGAGCGGACGGGTAAGTGTGTGGTGCGCGACGGGTTGACGGGCGAGCCGTTCGATAACCCGCTGACCGTGGGTTACATCTACATGATGAAGCTGGCGCACCTGGTGGACGACAAGATTCATGCTCGCTCCACCGGACCCTACTCGCTGGTCACGCAACAGCCGCTGGGTGGAAAGGCGCAGTTTGGCGGACAGCGGTTCGGAGAGATGGAAGTGTGGGCGCTGGAGGCATACGGTGCGGCCTACACACTGCAGGAGATGCTCACCACCAAGTCGGACGACGTGATCGGGCGCGTGAAGGTATACGAAGCCATCGTCAAGGGCGAGCCGATGATGGAGCCGGGCGTGCCCGAGTCGTTCAAGATTCTGGTGAAAGAGCTGCAAAGCCTTGGGCTGAAAGTGTCCGTGTACAACGACAAGAACGAGGAAGTGAGCCTCAAAGACGAGGAAGAGGAGGAGAGCTCACGTCCTCGCCGTCCCTATTACCCTGAAGGACACGCAGGAGGTGGCAACTTGCGATGAGTGATGCCAGCGCATTCAGCAAGATACGAATCAGCATTGCGTCCCCGGACGACATCCGGCAGTGGTCGCACGGTGAGGTGAAGAAGCCAGAGACCATCAACTACCGTACGTTCAAGCCGGAGCGTGATGGGCTGTTCTGCGAGCGCATCTTCGGTCCGGTGAAGGACTGGGAGTGTCACTGTGGGCGCTACCGCAAGATGAAGTACAAGGGCACCATCTGCGACCGCTGTGGCGTGGAGGTGACCCGCGCGCGTGTACGCCGCAGTCGCATGGGGCATATCGAGCTGGCATCTCCGGTATGCCACATCTGGTACCTGAAAGCCATGCCTTCGCCGCTGGCGCTGATACTGGATATGTCCGCACGTCTGCTGGAGAAGGTTATCTATTTCGCGTCCTACATCGTGACGCATGTGGACCGCGTTACCATCAATCAGGAGCTGGATACCTTCCGCGACGCCGTGCGCGAGATCAGCGAGCGGATTCGCAAGGAGGCAGAGGACGAGGTCGCGCGGTTGCGTCGCGAGTTCAACAAGCAGCTGAAGGAGCATGGTCCAGATAGTCAGGACCCGTGGGACGAGGCAACCATCGCCGAGAAGAGAGCCTATCTGGAGCGTCGCATCCAGCAGGAGTATGAAGAGGCGGAACTGCGCATCACCGAGCTGAACGAGGCGCTGTCGCGCCCCAACAGCAACGCCTGTCTGGAGCGCATCGAGAAGCGTATGCTGATCAACGACGAAGAGTGGCGTGCGATCGAGCGACTGCTCTATCAGGTATCGCGCCACACCGGCAAAGACTATACCGGTCTGGTGAAGGCGGGCATGGGCGGCGCGGCGATCCGCGACCTGCTGAAGGAGATCGACCTCGAGGCATTGGCTCGCGAACTGCGACAGGAGATCCAGAACACGCAGGGGCAGGCTCGCATCCGCGCCATCAAGCGGCTGGAGATCGTGGAGGCGTTCATCAACTCCAAGAACCGTCCGGAGTGGATGATTCTGGAGTGCATCCCGGTATTGCCGCCCGAACTGCGCCCGATGGTGCAACTGGACGGCGGTCGCTTCGCCACCTCCGACCTGAACGACCTGTACCGGCGCATCATCAACCGCAACAACCGCCTGAAGAAGATTATCGAAATCCGCGCGCCGGAGAGCATCATCAACCACGAAAAGCGCCTGCTTCAGGAGGCGGTGGATGCCCTCATCGATAACGGGCGGCGGAGCCGTCCCGTGGTGGGCACAAACGGACGCGCCCTCAAGTCGCTGTCCGACATGCTCAAGGGCAAGGAAGGTCGCTTCCGCAAGAACCTGCTGGGCAAGCGCGTGGACTACTCCGGGCGCTCGGTCATCGTTGTGGGACCGAACCTGAAACTGCACCAGTGCGGTCTGCCCAAAGAGATGGCGCTGGAACTGTTCAAGCCCTTCGTGATGAAGCGGCTGGTGGACAGCGAGATTGCCCAGAACATCAAGAGCGCCAAGCGTCTGATCGAGCGCATGAGGGACGAGGTGTGGGACGCGCTGGACGACGTGATCCACGAACACCCGGTTCTGCTCAACCGCGCCCCCACCCTGCACCGACTGGGCATTCAGGCGTTCGAGCCGGTGCTGGTGGATGGTAAGGCGATCCAGATCCACCCGCTGGTGTGTCCCGCATACAACGCCGACTTTGACGGCGACCAGATGGCGGTGCACGTGCCGCTTAGCCCGCTGGCACAGGCGGAGGCGCGCGTGCTGATGCTGTCCACGCAGAACCTGTTCTCGCCAGCGGACGGGCGCGCTATCGTCGCGCCCACACAGGACATCGTGCTGGGGGCATACTACCTCACGATCGCGCGGGAGGGCGTGGAGCCACGCGGTATCGAGCGCGTGCAGGTCAACGGCGAGTCGCGCTGGTTGCCTTTCCGCGATGTGGAAGAAGCGCGGATGGCGCTGGACTACAAGATTATCGGTCTGCACGACCCGATTCTGGTGCGTCTGGAGCGTAACGGCAAGCGCGAGGTGGTCACCACGACGGTGGGCAGGCTCATCTTCCACGAGATTCTGCCCGAAGGCATCGCCTACACCGACGAGTACCTGAACATGGTGATGGACAAGAAGGCGCTGGCGAACCTCATCCTTGCCTGCTTCCGCATGCACGGACAGGAACGCACGGTGAAACTGCTGGACGACCTGAAGGATCTGGGGTTCCGCTACGCCACCACTTCGGGCACGACCATCGCCATCACCGACATGGAAAGCCCGAAGGAGCGCGATGAGATCCTGGCGCAGACGATGCGGGCGGTAGAGCGACTGAACCAGCAATACCGGCGCGGTCAGCTGACGCTGGGCGAGCGCAAACAACGAGTCATCCAGCAGTGGCAGAAGGCAAGCGAGGACATCGGTGAAGCCATCGTCCAGTCCATCGACCGCTTCAACCCGCTGTACATCATCACGGCATCGGGGGCGCGCGGTTCCACCAAGCAGTTATCGCAGCTGGCGGGGATGCGCGGACTGTTCGCCGACTCGCGCGGCAACCTGATGGAAGAGCTGCCCATCAAGTCCAACTTCCATGAAGGGTTGTCGGTGCTGGAGTACTTCGTGTCCACGCACGGCGCGCGCAAGGGAATGTCCGACACCGCCCTGCGAACGGCAGACGCTGGCTACCTCACCCGCCGTCTCGTGGATGCAGCGCAGGATGTGATCATCCGCGCCTACGACTGCGGTACCACCAACGGCATCTACATCAAGCCGGTGGAGGACCTCAGCAGTCTGGTGGAGACCGTGGCGGAACGCATCCGGGCGCGCACCGCCCTGGAGGACATCCGCGACCCGGTGACCGGCGAACTGCTGGCGCAGGCGGGCGAGCTGATCTCGGACGAATCTGCCCAGCGCATCGACGCCATCCTGAACGACCTTGACGCCATCGCCGAGCAGGCGACGGACGCTCAAGCACTGGAGCACTTCCGCCTGATGCGCGAGCGCGGCGTGTTTGTGCGATCTCCGCTGACCTGCGAACACCATCGGGGCGTGTGCGCCAAGTGCTACGGTCGCGACATGGCGACGGGCAAGCTGGTGGAAATCGGTACGGCGGTGGGCATCATCGCTGCGCAGTCCATCGGCGAGCCGGGCACGCAGTTGACCATGCGCACCTTCCACACGGGAGGGGTCGCCGCAACCTACATCACCGGAGGCAAGCAGTCGTTCAACACCCGACTGCAGTTGCTGGAGGAATTGCGGCGTGACGTAGGTCGCTATGAGGAGCGCAGGCGGACGCAGGTGGAAGGCGAGGGCGAGTCCGGCGAAGAGGGCGTGCCCATCACCGCCAAGCAGTTCCGCGAGCTGATGGATACCTACATCACCCCGGCGGGTAGCCTGCCGCGGGTGATCGACCTCTTCATGGCGACCGAGGCGCTGAAGGGGCGTGCCATCATGTCGGAGCACGCGGGCAGGGTGGCGGCGATCGAGACCGTCCAGCTGATGCGTGAGGTCGTCCTGCATGTGCCCGTCGCCGTCAACGAGAAGGGCGAAGGATTGCTGGACGAAGTGCTGGCGGTGGACGTGATCGATCCGTCCCTGCCGGAAGGCGACCCCGACGCGGTGATTGCCCGCGCGGGCGAGAAGATCACGCCGGAGGTGCTGGAGCACCTGCTGGAGGCGGGCATCGAAGAAGTGCAGGTGGTGAAGAAGTATCCGGTGCCCGGACGCGGTGAGCTGAAGGTGAAGGTGGGCGACCTGGTGGAGCCGGGCGACGCTCTCACCGAGGGACTGCTCCAGCCACGCGAACTGCTGAAGCTCAAGGGCGTGCGCGCGGTGCAGGAGTATCTGGTGCAGGAGATTCAGAAGGTGTACAAACAGCAGGGCGTGGACATCCACGACAAGCACATCGAGATTATCGTGCGCCAGATGCTGAAGAAGCGCCGCGTGGTGGACCCGGGCGATACGCGCTTCCTGCCCGGCAGTATCGTGGACAAGTTCATCTTCGAGGCGGAGAACGAACGCGTGCGTCGGATGGGTGGGCGCGAAGCGACCGCCGAGTGGGTGCTTCAGAGCATTACCGAGGCGGCGCTCACCACCGAGAGCTTCCTGTCGGCGGCGTCGTTCGAGCGAACCACGCACGTGTTGACCGAAGCCGCCGTGCGCGGGAAGAAGGACGACCTGGTGGGGCTGAAGGAGAACGTCATCATCGGTCGCCTGATCCCGGCTGGCACGGGCTATGCGGCGTATCGGGAGCTCGAACCGCAACCGCTGGCGGAGGGCGCGGAGATACCCTCCGATGCCTTCGACCCGGTGTTGCACCGCGAGCTGGAGCCGACTCTGCCTGAAGCGATCGAGCGGGGCGAACTGCCTGTGGTCGAAGCGGGCGAGGTGCTGTTGAGCGACGAAGAGGTGCTCTTCGAGGAGGAGGTGCTTCCCGAAGAGGAGATCGACGAGACCGTCTTCGACATCGAAGAGCCTCCGGTTGTTCCGCCGCACGAGGAAGAGGACATCGATCCGCTTGCCTTTGACGAGGAGTAACCGGATGGCGAAAAAGGCGGTTTCCGCGCGCAAAAAAGGTTGACATTCTGGAGACTTTCCAGTATAATACTTCGGTTGGGTAAGCCAACCGAAGAGCGAAAGGCTTCCGCACCATGCGGGAGATCATCATAGAGACCAACACGGAGCAAAGGAGGCGAGAGGGCGCCGAGAACGCTCAGTATCGTTCCCCTCGCTGGCGTTGAGGGGGAGACAGCAATAGCGAGTGAGAAGTCACGTGCCCCTTCGCCTTCGTGTGTGGCGAAGGGGCTGTGTTTCGTTGCACAGACGGTGACGGAGGAAAACACGCAACATGCCGACATTCAACCAGTTGGTGCGTAAGGGGCGGCGCCCCATACGCAAGAAAAGCAAGAGCCCTGCCCTGCGGGGATGCCCTCAGAAGCGAGGGGTATGCCTGGTGGTGCGAACCGTATCGCCGAAGAAGCCGAACTCGGCTTTGCGAAAGGTAGCACGTGTGCGCCTGAGCAACGGCGTGGAAGTGACGGCATACATCCCCGGCATCGGGCATAACCTGCAGGAGCACTCGGTGGTGCTGGTGCGAGGCGGACGTGTGAAGGACCTGCCGGGCGTGCGCTACCACGTGGTGCGCGGTACGCTGGACGCGGCAGGCACCCAGAACCGCAAGAGCAGCCGTTCCAAGTACGGCACGAAGCGACCGAAGGAGAGCGGAGGGAAGTAACCATGCCCAGAAAAGGACCGGCTCCGCGTCGTGTGATACCGCCAGACCCGGTGTACAATGATGTGCTGGTGCAGCGGTTTATCAACCGCCTGATGGTGTGCGGGAAGAAGAGCGTGGCAGAGAAAATCTTCTACCGCGCGATGGAGATCGTGGGCGAGCGCACGAGGCGCAACCCGCTGGAAGTGTTCCATCAGGCGTTGAAGAACGTCATGCCCGTTCTGGAGGTACGCCCCCGGCGTGTGGGAGGCGCGACCTATCAGGTGCCGATGGAGGTGCGCCCTGAGCGGCGCATCTCGCTGGGCATTCGCTGGCTGGTAACGTCGGCACGCAAGCGCGGTGGGCGCACGATGATCGAAAAACTCGCCGCCGAAATCCTGGACGCCGCCAACAACCAGGGCGCGGCAGTGAAGAAGCGCGAGGATACCCACCGCATGGCGGAGGCAAACAAAGCGTTTGCCCACTATCGCTGGTAAGGCTGTGTCATCTTGGTTGTCTCTTTTTGCCAGGGGAATGCTGGCTGGTGCAGGTCTAGGAGGAAAGTAGTTTCAGTATGGCACGGGAATACACGCTAGAACAAACACGAAATATCGGTATCGCCGCGCACATCGACGCGGGGAAGACCACCACGACCGAGCGCATCCTGTACTATACAGGGCGTATCCACCGCATCGGCGAGGTGGACGATGGCGCTGCGACCATGGACTGGATGGAACAGGAGCAGGAGCGCGGAATCACCATTACGTCCGCCGCGACCACCTGCTTCTGGAGGGGGCATCGCATTAACATTATCGATACCCCTGGTCACGTGGACTTCACCGTGGAGGTCGAGCGGTCTCTGCGCGTGCTGGACGGCGTGGTGGCTATCTTCTGCGCGGTCGGCGGCGTTCAACCCCAGTCGGAGACGGTCTGGCGGCAGGCGAACCGCTATCACGTACCGCGCATTGCCTACGTGAACAAAATGGACCGACTGGGTGCAGACTTCTTCCGCGTCGTAGAGCGCATGAAGGAGCGACTCGGAGCCAACGCCGTGCCGATCCAGCTGCCCATCGGGGCGGAAAGCGATTTTCGCGGTATCGTCGATCTCGTGCGCATGAAGGCGATTATCTACAAGGACGACCTCGGCAAGGAGATCGAGGAGACCGATATTCCTTCCGAAATGCACGAGATGGCTTCGCACTGGCGCGAAACGCTCATCGAGGCGGTAGCGGACATCGACGACACCCTGATGGAGAAGTATCTCGAGGGTGAGCCCATCACCGCCGAGGAGATCGTGCGTGCGTTGCGTCGGGGCACTCTGCAGAGCAAGATCGTGCCCGTGACGTGCGGTTCCTCCTTTAAGAATAAAGGTGTACAGCCTCTCCTCGACGCCATTGTGGACTATCTGCCCTCGCCCATCGACATCGGTGCAGTGAAGGGCACGAATCCCAATACCGGTGCGCCCGAAGCCCGCTATCCGTCCGACAATGAGCCGTTTACCGCCCTCGCCTTCAAGATTATGACCGACCCGTTTGTGGGCAAACTGACCTACTTCCGCGTCTACTCCGGCACTCTTACCAAAGGCTCCCACGTCTACAACGCTTCCAAGGGCAAAAAAGAACGCATTGGTCGTATCGTGCGCATGCACGCGAACCATCGCGAGGACGTGGAAGTGGTGTACGCCGGAGAGATCGCCGCGGCGGTCGGTCTGAACGAAACCACAACGGGCGACACGCTGTGCGATGAGAAAGCGCCCATCATCTTAGAGGCGATGCAGTTCCCCGACCCGGTCATCTCGGTGGCTATCGAGCCGAAGACCAAGGCGGATCAGGACAAGCTGGGCATTGCCCTCAGCAGACTGGCGGTGGAAGACCCCACGTTCCGCATCAGCACCGACCCGGAGACGGGGCAGACCATTATCTCCGGCATGGGCGAACTGCATCTGGAAATCATTGTGGATCGGCTGGTGCGCGAGTTCAAGGTGGAGGCGAACTGCGGTCGTCCGCAGGTTGCTTATCGCGAAGCCATCCGCCAGCCTGCGCGTGGTGAGGGGCGCTACGTCCGCCAGACCGGTGGACGCGGGCAGTACGGGCACTGTATCGTGGAGATCGAGCCTCTGCCTCCGGGACAGGGCTTCGAGTTCGTGAACAAGATCGTGGGTGGTGTGATACCCAAAGAGTTTATCCCCGCCATCGAGGGCGGTGTACGCGAGGCGATGGATACGGGCGTCATCGCAGGCTACCCTGTGGTGGATGTGCGGGTGGCGGTGGTGGACGGCTCGTACCACGAGGTGGACTCTTCAGAAATGGCATTCAAGATCGCCGGCTCGATGGCGTTCAAAGCGGCGATGCAGAGGGCGAACCCCACCATCAAGGAACCCATCATGTCGGTGGAGATCGTCACGCCAGAGCAGTTCCTGGGTGACGTTATCGGCGACCTGAACTCGCGGCGTGGACGCATCGAGGGCATCGAGCCGGGTCCCGGTGGCACGCAGACAATCCGGGCACACGTGCCGCTGGCGGAGATGTTCGGCTATGCGACCGCTCTGCGTTCGCTGACGCAGGGGCGAGCCACATACGTCATGCAACCGTCGCATTACGAGGAAGTGCCTCAGCACATCGCGCAGGAGCTGATTGCGCGGGCGCAGGGCAAGCAACTGGTGAACACCTGAGTGAAGCAACACGACGACAACAAGGATTATTAGGGAGGTCAGATTCGGATGGGCAAGCAGAGATTTGAGCGCACGAAGCCGCATGTGAACATCGGCACGATTGGTCACGTGGATCACGGCAAG
>FWPU01001152.1_pt1 | contig 81576 bp, 70 predicted proteins | sample 2228361 | NCBI WGS metagenome assembly FWPU01 (sample SAMEA103939777, study PRJEB20133) | metagenome | reverse complement strand
TCCGGGTAGTGAGCCGCGCGACGCCCGCCCCATTTTCCAGCCCCTCGAGGCCGGCGCCGAGCGTGACCGAGCGATCTGGGGCGAGCCTGACCCCGTCCGCTTTTCCTCGGTACGCGCCGGAGTGGTAGGCCGGAAGAACCGACTCGCAGTTCACTACTCCCGGGCGTATCTCAGAACTTCCGGCCCCCTCGGCCGAGTCGCTCACTCGTCCCGGTAGTAGCGAGGAAAACGCCGGCCCGGGGGCGGCGGGGCCGGCCAGCGATCGTCCTCGGCCGGGTCGCTCACTCGTCCCGGTAGTAGCGAGGAAAACGCCGGCCCGGGGCGGAGGGGTTGCTGGACGCCGACGGGCAGATCGTCGGCGTCATCGGCTCGGAACAAGGAAGACGCAGGCCGCCGCCGACCCGCCACCTGCGACGGCGAGGTGACGCGCTGGGGCTCGGCAAGAACGAGGAAAACGCAGCCGCCGCCGAGATGGTGTGGGCAGCAGGTCAGGCGGGGTCGAACCACATCCGGGCTCCGACCGCACGGGACGCCTGGGAGCGCCCTTGGGTGAGGCGGTCCCGGGCCCATCGGCACGCTCGTCCGTCACCGGTGAGCCTGCCAGGGAGCGTCACGCCCGGTCCGGGTCCCGGGCCCATCGGCACGCTTCCTAACGCAGGCCGACCAGGCCCGGCTAGAAGGTGTCGAACCAGGTCTGGATCTGGGCCGGGTCCCGCGAGCGCGTCAGGGCGAGGGACAAGAGAAGCCGCGCCTTCCACGGGACGAGATCGTCGGCTGCCACCCAGCCCTTGGCGGCCATCGACGGGCTCCGGGCGACCCGCCCCGAGCCGACCCGTGAGGCGATGCAGACGACGACCCCTGCCGCCGCCGCCCCCTCGAGGGCGGCCACCTCGGCGGGCGTTGGGTAGCCGGCCCCCGTGGCCGCGCAGACGATCCCCTCGGCGCCGGCCGCGACGAAGGCGTCGATGGCGGTTCCATCGGCGCCGACGTAGGAGACCGTCACGTCGACCCGCGGCAGCACCTCGAGCCTTCGGACGTCGAAGGGGGTTGCCGCGGTGTGGGGGCGAAGGGGCCGGTGGTACCAGACGACGCGGCCGTCGGAGTCGGCAACCCCAAGGGGGCCCGTGTCGCGGGCGGCGAAGGCGTCGGTCCGGAAGGTCGACCCCTTCGTGACCTCCCGCGCTGAGTAGATCCGGTCGTCGAGGAGGACGAGGACGCCGAGCCCGGCCGCGGCTGGGTCGGCGGCGACTCGGAGGGCGTTGACCAGGTTCAGGTCACCATCGGAGCTCAAGGCTGAGGCCGGCCGCATCGCCCCCGTGACGACGATCGGACGCTCCGTGCGAGCCGTCAAGTGGAGGAAGTAGGCCGTCTCCTCGAGGGTGTTCGTGCCGTGGGTGACGACGACGCCCTCGGCCCCCTCGCCGATGGCCGCCTCGACCGCCTCCCCCACCTCGAGGAGGTCCCGGTCGCGGAAGGCGTGGCTTGGTCGGGGCCGAAAGGGAACCTCGACGGGCTCGACGAGCGCCGCCGCCTCCGGAACCCGGGCCAGGAGCTCACCCGGTCCGAGCCGCCGACCGGTCTCCAAGTAGAAGGCGAGGTCGAGCCGATCCGCCCCGAGGGCATCGATCGTCCCCCCGGTGCGGATGAGGGCGATCCGCGACCGAGCCGGCATCGATGGGATCAGCTGGCTCCGCGCTCGTGGACGAGACCGACGGGTTCGTCGAGGGCGAGGTCGGAGGGGGCGGTGGTACTCGGCTCCGGTGGGACGCTCGGCTCCGGTGGGACGCTCGGCTCCGAGTGGGCGCTTCCCTCAGGACGCCGACTCGCCCCCGGCCGCCAGCTCGCCGCTCGGGTCGCCCAGGCCTCGGCGATCGGAGCCGGTGGTCGGTACCGCTCCACCTGTCCGATGAGGCGGCGGATCCGCCAGCCGAACCAGGGGCCGAGGACGTAGAGGGGCATCGGCTGGAGCCAGACCGCGCTGCCGAGGCTGACCGCATCGGCCCCGGCCCAGAAGTACTCCCGGCAGTCGTCGAGGGTGCGGATCCCGCCCGTGGCGATGATCGGGAGGCGGATGCCCGCGTCCCGGAGCTCGGCGACGACCCGCAGCCCGATCGGCTTGATCGCCCGGCCCGAAAGGGACCCGAAGCGGTTCCGCATGAAGGGCCGACCCGTCGCCGGGTCGAGGCGGAGGGCCTTCACGGCGTTGATCGCCGTCACCGCGGCGACCCCGAAGCGCTCGGCGAGCCTCGCCTGGGCGACGTAGTCCTCGTCGGGCGACAGCTTCAGGATGACCGGGTGGCGACTCCTCGGGACGGCGGCGGCGAGGACCTCCTCGAGGATCGTCTCGAAGGGGAAGTTCACGTTGTGGCAGGAGACGTTGAACTCGACCGCGGCGATCGATCCCACCGGGGCCCGTTCGTTCACGGTCTCGACGAGGCGGACGAACTCCTCGGCGGAGAAGCCACCGACCGAGACGATCCGATTCAGGTGGTGGGTCCGCGGGAAGTACTCCTCGAAGTAGCGGTCGATGCCGATGTTCGACCAGCCGAAGGCGTTCAGCCAGCCGGCGTCGACCCGTCGGAGCGCCCCGGCGTAGAGGCGGAGCATGGTCGGAAACTCGTGGAGCTTCCAGTCCTCCCGGAGCGAGAAGTGCCCGGCTCGCGGTTCGACCGTCAGCGTCCGAGTCGTCACCGCGCCGAACCGCTCGAGGGGGACCCACTGGGCGATCGGCGACAGGCCATAGAGGATGAAGCGCCCGGCGGGGGCGCCGTAGCCGAGGAGGCTGGCCGAGGTGAGGAGGCGGTTCCGGAGGCGGACGCCGTTGAGATCGACGGTCATGGCCCTCCTATCATCGCCGATCCTCACCGCTCCGCGCACCGGCTCTCGGGCGCGACCACTCAGCTCGTGCCGACTCGACCCGACCCGCCCCCATCGAGCCCAAAGGCTGTCCCGATGACGTCCCGGAGGGTCGGAAGCGGGACCGCCCCGTGGCCGAGGAGCGCGTCGTGGAAGGCCCGGATGTCGAAGGCCTGACCGAGGGCTCGCTCCGCCTCCCGCCGCAGCCGACGGAGCTCGAGCTGACCGGTCTTGTAGGCGAGCGCCTGGCCCGGCCAGACGATGTAGCGGTCGACCTCGTTGGCGATGTTGTTCGGGGCAAGGGCAGTGTGGGCGGTCAGGTAGGCGATCGCCTCGTCGCGGGTCCAGCCGAGGGCGTGGAGGCCGGTGTCGACGACGAGCCGGCAGGCCCGCCAGGCGTCGAAGGACAGGATCCCGAACTGGTCGAGTGGTCCCGAATAGAGCCCCATCTCGGCTGCCAGTCGCTCGGCGTAGAGGGCCCAGCCCTCGATGAAGGCCGTCGTCCCCAGGTGGCGCCGGAAGGCTGGCAGCCCGGCTAGCTCCTGGGCGAGGGCGAGCTGGAGGTGGTGGCCGGGGATCGCCTCGTGGAAGGCCAGGGCTTCGGCCTCGTAGCGGGGTCGGGTCGTCGGAGCCGACAGGTTGAGGCGGTACTCCCCGGGGCGGCGGCCGTCGGCGGCGGGTGGGCGGTAGTAGGCGATGGTCGAGTGCTCGGCCTCGTGGTCGCCCATCGGCCCGACGACGCACGACGCCGAGGGGAGCCGGCCGAACCAACTCGGGAGGGCCGCCCTCGCGCGCTCGAGGGAGGCCTCGGCAACGCGCCGGATCTCTTCGGCGCTGGAGAAGTGGAGGTTCGGGTCCGACCGAAGGCGGGCGAGGGTCTCGGCGAGACTCCGGGTCCCGAGGAGACGCGCCCCGAGCTCCGTGAGCTCGACGTCGATCCGCTCCACCTCGGCCCGGCCCGTGGCGTGGAGGGTTGCGGGATCGAGGTCGAGGGAGGTGTGGAGCCGGACGAGCCGGCCGTACGTCTCCAGACCTCCGGGCAGGTGGCAGATGCCGGGGCGGTCGTCCGGGCGGGCGTGGGGGAGGACCTCCTCGGCGAGGGTGCGGCGAAGGCGCTCGAAGGCCGGCTGGATCTCCGTCTCGACGATCTCGAGGAGGGCGCTCCGGAAGCGATCGACCGTCCCGTCGGCCCCGTCGGGCGCGCTCCGCTGTGCCGGAGCGAGGAGGGGAAGGCGGTGGGTCGGCGTGGCCAGGATCGTCTCGATCTCGGCAATGACCCGTTCGGCCGGCGTTCTGGCGGCGACCTTGCCTTCCACGAGCCCGCGCCGGAGGTTCGCCGCGTACTCGTCGAGCCAGGGGCCGATGGCCCGCCACCGCCGCAGGAGCGCCTCCCGCTCGTCGGGCGTCTCGGCCGGCTGGATGTCGGCCAGGTTGAGGGCGACGACCTGGGGCCCCTCGAGGGGGTCGACGGTCCAGGACCAAGGGTCGGCTTCGAGCTCGGCGAGCCGCCCAGCGATCGCCTCGGCAAGGGCGGAGCGGGTGACGCGGTCGCCGGGGTCCGTGAGCTCCCTCGGCTCGATCGCCTCGAGGTGCTGGGCGAGGTCGATGAGGCGAGCGTGTTCGTCGGCCAGCGCGGTTGGCGTCCGGCTCGGAAGGCGGTCGTCGTAGCCTCTCTCGCCGATCGTCGTTGCCAGGAGTGGCTCGAAGGCGAGGGTCGTCTGCCAGAAGGCGTCGGCCAGAGCGGCCAGACCGGGGTCGTGCATCCCTCGATCCTAGTGGGGCTGCCGAGGTCGCTCCGTCGCCCGAGCGACGGCGCCCCAGCCGGTCAGCGGAGGCACGGTCCCGTCCCGACCGCCTCCGTCCGCCCGACCGACGGAGCGATCCGGACCGCGACGTCCACGGGCGAGAGGGCGTAGCCGACCTGTGGGTCGGCCCGCGACTCGGCAAAGACGATTCCCCCAATCGTCCCGTCGCTCAGGACGAAGGGGCCGCCGCTGTCGCCCCGGTCGATCTCCGCCCGGAGCTCGAGGATCGACCGCTCGACCGTCGTCCGGCCGTAGATGTCGCGCCCCTCGGCGGTGAGGCGTCGACCGACGGCTGCCGGCACAACCCGGAGAGGCCCGCCGTTCGGGTAGCCGAGGGCCGCGCCGATGCTGCCTCGGGCGGGGTCGGCCGTGGCGAACCGGAGCGGAGAGGCGCGGAGCCGGGGCGCGTGGAGGAGGGCGACGTCGAGCCTGGGGTCGAAGAGGACGACCGTCGCATCGACCGTCAGCCCGCCACCACTGACCCGCGTCGTGGAGGCTCCGGCGACGACGTGGGCGTTCGTCACGACGTAGCCTCGGGCGACGACGACGCCGCTGCCGAGGAGGGTCGCCCGGCAGGCCTGGCTCGTCACCTTGACCGTGGCTCCCGCTGCGGCCGTGGCGATGGCCCGCGCCTCGGCGTCCGATGGCAGCTCGACGGGTGGTGCCGGGAGCGGCTCGAGGCCGACGAAGACGTCCGGCAGACCCGAAGCGTCGATGAGGGCCGCCAGCTCGTCGACGAAGGAGGTCGGCGGTGGCAGGACCTCGGCCAGGCCACGGACGACGGCCGAGGTCTGGGCCTGGGCGGCGAGGGTCGGGAAGGGGCCGACGGCGAGGAGCCCGCCGGTCAGCCAGGCGACGAGGACGCCCTGAAGGGCGCCGACGAGGGCCCCGCCGAGGCCGTCGAGGATGCCGAGGATGCCGCCGTCGACGGCGCGCTGGACGGCGTGGCCGAGGGCCGACCCGACTCCCTCCCCGATGACGATCGCCCCGAGAAGCCCGGCGATGACGAGGATGGCTCGGGGGAGGGGGTCGACGTCGGCGAGGAGGTTGGTCGCCCAGGGGAGGGCGAGGACGGCGGAGATGGCGCCCGCCGCGGCGCCGAGGAGACCGCCGACCTGGGACCAGAGCCCCGACCGAGCCCCGGCGACGGTGGCGGCGACGATGAGGACGACGACGGCGAGGTCGAGGAGGTTCACTCACCGAATGGTTGCACGTCAGCGCCCGGCGCGTGGCCCGTGCTCCCGACTGCCGACGAGCAGCCTGTGAAGGCGCCGTTCGCGTCACCCGACGGTCGGAGCCTCGGCTTCCGAATTTGACGAGCCCGGCACTTGCACTTGACACAGAGAGAGCATCGTTGAGATGGCAGTTCCGGGGATGCCGTCGGCCCTCCGGAGTTGGACGAGGAACTCCCGTGTGGGTGTCCGGCCCCGTCGGCGCTTCCCAAGGTGCCGACCCAGGAACCAGGTCGCGCCGGGCGGCGCAGGGGTCAGTATGGGGAGCGGGCCGAGCCCGACCCGTCCGGCGAAGGGGCTCCCGCGGTGGGAGCCTACGCCCTCCTCCTGCTCTCGGTCGTCCTCGTCGGAGGCCTCGGCGCCTCGTTCTGGCTACGGCTGCGGCCGAAGACGAGGCCGTAGGCGGCCGACGCCGCGCCCATCCAATCGACCGCCTGCCCTGGGCTGGCCGCCAGGTCTGGCGTACGCCTGTCAACCGGACTAACGCTAACGCCTGTCAACCGGACTAACGCTATTGATTGACAGAGAGAGAGAGTCTGAGAGTATGATCCCGGCCCGGCATCTGCCACCCGGCGTTTGAGTCTTGGGAGGACGAGGTCATGCGACTGTCCCTGGTGAGGGCCCGGTGGCGAACCCTTCGCTGGCTTGGGGTCCTTGCGTTGCTCACCGTGGGGGTACTGGCGGTGAGGCCGGGCCCCGCAGCTGTGGAAGCAGTGGCTCCGAATGTGGGCCTCGCCACGTACGAACGGCGCCCTGGCCCGCTTCGAGGCGTTCGTGCTGGCCAAAGGGCAGACTCCCGCCTCAGCGGCAGCAGCGGCCACCACTCTCACCGACCTTCTCGAGCTTGGAAACACGCTGACGGTCTCGGCCCGAGGGTTTGTGCCCTTCTACGTGCGGATCGACGGTGCTGCTATCCTGGATGACCGCGGCCGACTCGACGCATACGTTGCCACGCGCCGCGCAGCGCTCGCGAGTTTCGCCGCGAGCGACAGCCAGACGGGACGGCGCGTGCTCGTCCAGGTCGGGTTTGAGCGGCGTCCCGACCTAGAGCACGTCCTGGGCATGGCGCGCCTCAGCAACGCAGGGGTCGACCAGCTCCTCATCGATGGGGTGGTCGGTGGCAGGCGGCTCTTCACACACGCGCTGACGGGGCCGGCAGCCGCAGAACTCGCTGAGCTGCAGCCTGATACGGTAACTGGGCGCATCAAGGAGCTGACGCTCGAAATGGGCGTGCCCCTTTGCGGCGCCGATATCGATCAGATCGAGTGGCGCGTGCAGCTCGTTCGGCTGCGCCTATCGGTGGCCGATGCGCTCAGGCTGAGCGGCCAGAGAGGAGTCCTCGTGGTCGATCCGATCGAAGACGCGATCGAGCCATACGCCGGGCGGGTCGTCTCAGTCAGCGTCGGTGCCTGGCCGAGCGTAACCGTCGCATCTGAGGTGCTGGCTGGACAGGATCCCTTCGCGCTTGGGTGCGAGGAGACGAAGTGATGGCGCGCAACCGCTTGCTTCGAGCCCTCGTCGCCGTTCCATTGGCGATGAGCTTGATGGCAGTGAGCTCGTTCCTCTTCGCCGTGCCGGCGTCTGCAGCATGCTGCGAACCATCCCACGATTGGGTGTGGGACAACTACATCAATGGGAAGGCACGCGGTGGGACAGGATCCAGGCGTACAAGGACAGTCGTAGCATCGCCCAAGACATCAACATCAGCGGCCCGGAGGACTACAACCACACGGGGGCTGCGAGCAGCAACCTGCCGTACACAGGCATCTACGTGGCCGACGTTCTCGAGCAGTTGCGGCAGGGTTATGAGGAAGTGAGCTTCCTGTTTCCCGATGTCTCGCGCATCGCTAAGGGGTTCAATTACTACACCAGGACGCAGTGGGACCAAGAGCAGGCCGATCTCGGCTGGATCGACAGCAAGTCCCAGTGGACCGATAGGTGGTTCAATTCGATCTACTATGACCAGATTGGGCGAATGGACGCCAAAAAGGTGCTCCAATGATGAGAGGGGTTCATTTCGCCGCCCAGCGATCGCCCAGGCCGACCAGGGCCACCGGCCATGAGCACCGGGTTCGCGTGTCGACCGCCAGGTCGTGCTCTTGGGAGGACCAACTGGCCCCGCCCAGTCAATCGCCTTGGGTAGCACCGTGATCCGCTACTGGATCTGGGCCGGTGTCTGTCTGGTCGGCGTCATCCTGGGGTTTCTCGTGGGGCTCGGGTTGGCAGTCACCTTCAGTTCCGTCGAGGTGCCCGACGACTCACTCCAAGAGCGCGCACTCGTCGCGGTCTCCTATGCGGCGTGGGCCCTCGTCACCCTGACAACCGCCATCGTTGCCTGGCGGCTGATCGTGCGCCGGTAGCCTTCGGATCTTTCACGGGCCGTCCATTCCTGGCCTTGACCTCTTGCCCTGGATTCGGTCGCTCCGCCGGGCCTCGGCTGGTGCCGCTTCCGGATCGACGACGGCTCCGACGCCGCGGTCGTTCGCGACCTCTTGTGGAGCGACCCGATGATCTGCGACGCAACCCTGATCCCGCTCGGTTCCTGGAATGCCGTCGGCCCTCCGGAGTTGGACGAGGAACTCCCGTGTGAGTGTCCGGCCCCGTCGGCGCTTCCCGAGGTGCCGACCCAGGAACCAGGTCGCGCCGGGCGGCGCAGGGGTCAGTATGGGGAGCGGGCCGAGCCCGACCCGTCCGGCGAAGGGGCTCCCGCGGTCGGGGCGTGCGTCCTCCTGCTCTCGGTCGTCCTCGTCGGAGGCCTCGGCGCCTCGTTCTGGCTACGGCTGCGGCCGAAGACGAGGCCGTAGGCGGCCGACCACCCCGCCCTAAGAGGGGGCATCCCCTTGCCCGACCGCTGCTACTCGACCGTCGCGAGCGTGTTCACCCGAGGCGGGTGGGCGGCTTCCCAGGCCGCGATCTCGGCCTCCTTGGCGAGGAGGTAGCCGAGCTCGTCGGTTCCGGCGAGGAGCATCATCTTCGCGAAGGGGTCGACGTCGAAGGGGAGGTCCTCGTCGCCTGGCAGCAAGACCCGCTGGGCCTCGAGGTCGACGGTCAGCTCGACCTCCGGGTCGGCCTCGACGAGCTCGAAGAGCCGCCGATGCGCCTCGGCGGGGACGACGATCGGCAGGAGCCCGTTCTTCAGGGCGTTGTTCCGGAAGATGTCGGCGCAGGAGGTCGTGATGACCGCTCGGATCCCCCAGGCGACGAGAGCCCAGGGGGCGTGCTCCCGCGACGAGCCGCAGCCGAAGTTGTCCCCGGCCAGGAGGATCCGCCGGCCCGCCATCTCGGGCCGATCGAGGACGAAGGGCGGGTCCTTGAGCCGGCCGTCCTCCTCGAAGCGCCAGTCCCGGAAGAGGGCCTCGGCGAGGCCGGCCTTGTCGGTCACCTTGAGGAAGCGGGCCGGGACGATCTGGTCGGTGTCGATGTTCTCGATGGGGAGCGGGATGACCTTGCTCGTGAAGGTCGTGAAGGGTTCGGCCATCGGGCGCCGTCTCCTCTAGCGGGCGGAACGGGCCGCGATCGTCTCGATCCCGGGCAGGGTCCGCGGGTCGGTGATCGCCCCCGTGATCGCCGTGGCGGCGGCGGTCAGGGGCGAGGCGAGGAAGGTCCGTCCGCCCTTGCCCTGCCGGCCCTCGAAGTTCCGGTTCGAGGTGCTGATCGCGTACTCGCCCGGACGGAGCTGATCGCCGTTCATGGCGATGCACATCGAGCAGCCCGCCTCCCGCCACTCGGCCCCGGCAGCCCGGAAGACATCGGCCAACCCCTCGCGCTCGGCCTGCCGCTTCACCTCCGTCGAACCCGGGACGACCATGAGTCGGACGCCGGGAGCGACCTTCCGGTCGCGGAGGACGGAGGCGGCGAGCCGGAGGTCGGTGATCCGGCTGTTCGTACAGGAGCCGATGAAGACGACGTCGACCTTCTGGCCGAGGAGCGGCTGGCCGGGTCGGAGGTCCATGTACTCGAGGGCCCGTTCGAGGGCCCGGCGGGCGCCGGGGTCGGGGAGCTCGTCGGGGGTCGGGATCCGGCCGCTGATCGGGATCCCCATCCCCGGGTTCGTCCCGTAGGTGACCATCGGTTCGAGCTGCGACGCATCGATGGTGATGGTCTTGTCGAACTGGGCGCCCTCGTCGGTCGGGAGCTGGCGCCAGCGGGCGACGGCCTCGTCCCAGGCGGCGCCCTTGGGCGCGTGTGGCCGGTCGGCGAGGTACTCGAAGGTCGTCTCGTCGGGGGCGATGAGGCCGGCCCGGGCTCCCCCCTCGATGCTCATGTTGCAGATCGTCATCCGCTCCTCCATCGAGAGGGCGCGGATCGCCTCGCCCCGATACTCGAAGACGTGGCCGGTGCCCCCGCCGACGCCGATCTTCGCGATGAGGGCGAGGATGATGTCCTTGCTGCTCACCCCCGGGGCGAGGCGGCCGTCGACCCGGACCTCGTAGGTCTTCGGCTTGCGCTGGAGGAGGCACTGGGTGGCGAGGACCATCTCGACCTCGCTCGTGCCGATCCCGAAGGCGAGGGCGCCGAAAGCGCCGTGGGTGCTCGTGTGGCTGTCACCGCAGACGATCGTCATGCCGGGCTGGGTGAGCCCGAGTTCAGGGCCGATGACGTGGACGATCCCCTGGTGGGGCGAGCCGAGCCCGTGGAAGGGGATCCCGAACTCCCGGCAGTTCTCGGCCAGCTGGCTGACCTGGGCCGCGGCCATGGGGTCGATGATTGGTAGCGAGCGGTCGTGGGTCGGGACCGAGTGGTCGGCGGTGGCGATCGTCTTGTCGGGCCGGCGGACCCGAAGACCACGAGCCCGGAGGCCGCTGAAGGCCTGGGGCGAGGTGACCTCATGGACGAGGTGGAGGTCGACGGCCAGGACGGCGGGGGCGCCGGGCTCCTGGACGACGACGTGCTCGTCCCAGATCTTGTCGACGATCGTCCGCGGTTGGCGGGTGGTTGGCTCGGCGGTCATCGGTCCTTTCGAGTCGGCGGGTCGTGGCGATCGTGGGTCTCGGCCGTGGCGACGCCCGCCCTCGGGCGCGGCGCCGCAAGGCGGCCGTCGCTGGCCGTTGCCGCAACTGACGTTGGCCCAACAGGCTGGCTGTCAGACCCAACGGGTGCGTTCAGGCCGTTCGAGGGCGGCCCGACAGCGTACCAGATCGCCGCTCTCGACGGCCACAGCCACCGATGGCCACCGACCGCGAGGCGGCGATCCGCGCCCCTCGTCCGCTCGGCCGCCAGGCAAGAGACCCATCATCGGCCCTCGCCTGGTCCGCTCCACGGCGCCAGACGTGTACGACGGGTGATCACGTCGCCCGAAGGGGTTGACGAACAACCCGGTCGACCTGATAGACTCCTCCCGCGCCGCCTCGAGCCAGCTCGGGCGGAGCGGCGAAGTGCCGGCCGACCGAGGCCGGCCCGGACTAGTCGGAGCAGCCGAGTCAGGTGTTCGAAGGCCACGATCGCAACCGCCGCCCCGCCGTCGTCGTCCTGACGACGACCGGCCGCCAGGCCGCCCTGCCGCTCGCTGCCCTCCGACTCGTCGACGTATCCCTCCTTGGCCTCCTTCGCTCCCTCATTGCCGGCCTCGAGGACCTTCTTGGGCTCCTCCTCATTACCGGCTCCCGGCGGGAGAACGGAGGGCACCGGAGGAACGATCGCCACTAGCGCAGTCGAACCACCGAAACCCGAAGGGACCCTCGCCGGGAGGCGAGGGTCCCTTGTTATCTGCCCCGGCCACACCCGACAGGAAGCCATCGCAGCACCGACCACGACCGAGAGATTGGCAACGACGAAGTGAGCACCAGGAAGTCAGCAGAGCAGGCGAGAAGGAGACGTCGGCGATGACGAAGAACCCCGAGACCGCGAGCGCCGCCCAGCCGGCGACCCGTCGCGACGGCCCACGACGTGACGAGCCCGCCCAGGGCGGCGAAGCGGCACGAGCGGGCAGCGATCGGGCTGCCCCTTCGGCCGCGGCCGACCGAGGGTCGACGCCCCAGCCCCGGGCCACTGCAGCACCTCCCGCCCCGCCGCGGCGAAGCCACGTCCCGGGCGACGGCACCGCCCATGCCGCCGCCGTGGAGCGTGCCCGGCGCGAGATGCTCTCCGAGGTCCGACCCCGGCGCCGGACCCGGATCGGGGCCGACGTCGTCTGCGAGGCCCTCATCCGTCAGGGCGTCGAGGTCATCTTCGGCTACCCGGGCGGCGTCATCCTCCCCATCTACGACGTCCTCGGCGACTATCCCGAGCTTCGCCACGTCCTCGTCCGCCACGAGCAGGGTGCCGCCCACGCCGCCGACGGCTTCGCCCGGGCGACGGGCCGGGTCGGGGTCTGCCTTGGGACCTCGGGCCCGGGGGCGACGAACCTCGTCACCGGGATCGCGACGGCCCTCCTCGACTCGGTCCCCATGGTCGCCATCACCGGCAACGTGCCGGCCGCCCTCATCGGCAAGGACGCCTTCCAGGAGATTGACATCACCGGCATCACCCTGCCGATGACGAAGCACAACTACCTGGTTCGGAACGCCGACGACCTCCCCCGGGTCTTCGCCGAAGCCTTCTACATCGCCCGGACGGGCAGGCCGGGCCCCGTCCACATCGACATCACGAAGGACGCCCTCCAACAGGAGACGAGCGCCCCCCATCCGACGGAAGAGGAGGTCATTGCCGGCCTGCCCGGCTTCCGGCCGACCTTCGACGGCCACCCGCGGCAGCTTCGCCTCGCGGCGGCCGAGATCGCCCGGGCTCGCCGGCCCGTCATCCTGGCCGGTCACGGGATCCTCATCGCCAACGCCTCGGCCGAGCTCGTCGAGTTCGCCGAGCGGGCCCAGATCCCGGTCGCTCACACCCTCCTCGGCGTCGGGGCGATCGACGAGCGACACCCGTTGAGCTACGGCTACATGGGGATGCACGGCTGGAAGCACGTCAACCGGGCGATCCAGTCGGCCGATCTCCTCATCGCCCTCGGGATGCGCTTCGACGACCGGGTGACCGGGAACGTCAGGACCTACGCGCCCCACGCACGGATCATCCACGTCGACATCGACCCCTCCGAGATCGGCAAGAACGTCGCCGTCGAGGTGCCGATCGTCGGCGACGTGAAGCGCGTCCTGCGGGCCCTCATCCCCCTCGTCGAGCCCGTCGATCCGGCCAGCCGGGCCGAGTACTTCGCCGAGCTCGCCGAATGGCGGCGGGAGTCGGAGAGCGCGAGCTGGCACGGTTCCGGTGCCTGGCGAGACGGCTATCTCTCGGCCGACTACGTCGTCTCCCGGATCGGCGAGCTGACGAACCACGAGGCGATCTACGTCGCCGACGTCGGCCAGCACCAGATGTGGCTCGCCCGCTACACCGGCTTCCGGGAGCCGAACACCCACCTCTCCTCGGGTGGCCTCGGGACGATGGGCTTCTCGCTCCCGGCGGCGATGGGGGCTGCCCTCGGTCGACCGGACAAGGAGGTCTGGGCGGTCTGTGGCGATGGCGGCTTCCAGATGACGATGCAGGAACTCGCGACCCTCGTCCAGGACCACATCCCGGTCCGGATCGCGATCATGGACAACAAGAAGCTCGGGATGATCCGCCAGTGGCAGGAGATCGTCTATGCCGGGAACTACCACTCGGCGAACCTCCTCGGCCCCAATTACCTGAAGCTCGCCGAGGCCTACGGCATCCCGGCCTTCAAGGCCTCGAAGCCCGAGGAGGTCGACCCGGCCATCCGGGCCGCCCAGACCGTCGACGGCCCTGCCCTCGTCTGGTTCGAGATCGCCGAGACCCAGAACGTCTACCCGATGATGCCGGCCGGCAAGGGCCTGTCGGACCTCATCGAGAAGTGGAACGAGCCCGAAGAATGAGCGCCGACCCGAGTTCGAACGGCCGGACTCCGGCCGACCCCTCTGCCCAGTCCGTCCAGCCTGCCCCGCCCGCCTCGAGTGGCGCAGGACCCGCCCCAAGAGGCGCGACGCCCGTTCCAGCCTCGGCGCCGCAGGCTGGTCCCTCGCCGGCCCACGCTGCACCCCGCGAGCGGAGCGTGCCCGGGACCGGCGAGAAGCACCGCCACGTCCTCGTCGCCATCGTCCTCAACCGCCCCGGCGTCCTGAATCGGGTTGCCTCGCTCATGCGGGCCCGGAACTTCAACATCGAATCCCTCGCCGTCAGCCACACCGACCAGCCCGACATCAGCCGGATGACGATCACCCTCTACGGCGACGATGTGGCCGTGGAACAGGCGGCGAAGCAGCTCTACCGGCTCATCGACGTCCTGAAGGTCCAGGACGTCACGACCGAGCCGACGATCGAACACGAGCTCGCCCTCGTCAAGGTCCGGGCCACCGAGCGCACCCGCGCGGAGATCGTCAAGATCGTCGAGCTCTACCGGGGCCGGATCGTCGATCTCTCGGCCGATCACGTCATCGCCGAGGCCGTGGGGACCGAGAGCGAGGTCGACGCCTTCGTCGCCCTCCTCCGCGGCTTCGGCATCAAGGAGCTCGTCCGGACCGGGGCCGTCGTCATGAGCCGCGGTTCGGCCTCGATCGAGGAGGCGATCAAGCGATGACTGCCCGGATGTACTACGACGCCGACGCCGATCCGGCCGCCCTGGCCGGCCAGACCGTCGCTGTCATTGGCTACGGGAGCCAGGGCCACGCCCACGCCCTGAACCTTCGGGATTCCGGCGTCTCGGTCGTCGTCGGCCTCGCCCCGGGGAGCAAGAGCCGACCCCTGGCCGAGGAGGCGGGGCTGACGGTGGCCGACGTCGGGGCGGCGACCCGGCAGGCTGACGTCGTCATCATCCTCGTCCCCGACACAGCCCAGAAGGACGTCTACGACGCCGAGATCGGGCCGAACCTCCGGGCCGGCCAGCTCCTCATGTTCGCCCATGGCTTCAACATCCACTTCGGGCGGATCGACCCGCCGGCCGACGTCGACGTCGGGATGGTTGCCCCGAAGGGACCGGGCCACCTCCTCCGGAGCGTCTACCAGCAGGGTGGCGGTGTCCCCGCCCTCTTCGCCGTCCACCGGGATGTCAGCGGCACCGCCCGCTCGCGGGTCCTCGCCTATGCCAGGGCTCTCGGTTGCACCCGGGCCGGGGTCCTCGAGACGACCTTCGCTGAGGAGACGGAGACCGATCTCTTCGGCGAGCAGGCCGTCCTTTGCGGCGGCACCGCCGCTCTCGTCAAGGCCGGCTTCGAGACCCTCGTCGAAGCCGGCTACCAGCCCGAGCTCGCCTACTTCGAGGTCCTCCACGAGCTGAAGCTCATCGTCGACCTCATGTACCGGGGCGGGCTGAACTTCATGCGCTTCTCGGTCTCCGACACGGCCGAGTACGGCGACTACGTCTCCGGGCCGCGGATCATCGACGACCACGTCCGGGGGACGATGAAGCAGATCCTCGCCGAGATCCAGGACGGGAGCTTCGCCCGGCGCTGGATCGAGGAGAACGAGCGCGGCCGGCCGGAGTTCACCCGACTCCGGGAGCGCGACCGCGACCACCTCATCGAGCGGATCGGGGCCGAGCTCCGAGCGCAGATGCCGTTCATCGACCCGGTCGTCGTGACGGCCGGGCAGGCCCAGGCTGCGGCGAGCGGCCGAGGAGGTTCACGCTGATGGCGACGTCAGTACCCCGCCCGAGCGGGCCCTTCGTGCCCGCCGGCACCGTCCGGATCTTCGACACGACCCTCCGTGACGGCGAGCAGGCCCCCGGCGCCGGCCTCACGGCGGCCGAAAAGCTCGAGGTCGCCCGCGCCCTCGCCCGCCTCCGGGTCGATGTCATCGAGGCCGGCTTCCCGGCCGCCTCGCCGGGCGACTTCGAGGCCGTCCGGCGGATCGCCCTCGAGACGAAGGGTGGGATCGCCGTCGCCGCTCTCGCCCGCTGCCGCGACGGCGACCCCCAGCGGGCGATCGAAGCGATCCGGGTCGCTGAGCGCCCCCACCTCCACGTCTTCATCGCCACCTCCGACATCCACCTCAAGCACAAGCTCCGGATGACCCGCGAGGAGGCCCTCGCCGAGGCCGTGCGGTGGGTCCGCTACGGGCGACAGCAGCTCGGCCGCGACGCCGAGATCGAGTTCAGCGCCGAGGATGCGAGCCGCTCGGACCCGGACTTCCTCCTGAAGGTCTACGAGGCCGTCGTCGAGGCCGGCGCCTCGACGGTGAACATCCCGGACACCGTCGGCTACGCCATCCCCGGTGAGTTCGCCAGCCTCGTCCGGCGGGTCGTCGACCTCGTCGGTGACCGGGCCACGGTCTCCGTGCACTGCCACAACGACCTGGGCCTCGCCACGGCGAACACCCTTGCCGCCGTCCAGGCCGGAGCGCGGCAGGTGGAGGTGACGATCAACGGGCTCGGTGAGCGGGCCGGCAACGCCTCCCTCGAGGAAGTCGTCATGGCCCTCCGGACCCGGCCGACCCAGTTCCCGAATCTCGCTCCCCAGGTCGTGACCGAGCAGATCACGGCGGCCTCCCGGCTCGTCTCCTACCTCACCGGCTTCCCGGTCCAACCAAACAAGGCGATCGTCGGCGCGAATGCCTTCGCCCACGAGTCGGGGATCCACCAGGACGGGGTCATCAAGAACCCGCTGACCTACGAGATCATGACCCCCCAGTCGGTCGGCCTCGCCGGCAGCCAGCTGACGATCGGCAAGCTGTCCGGCCGGAAGGGCCTCCAGGCGAAGCTCCGTGAGCTCGGCCACGAGGTCGAAGGGGAGCGGCTCGAAGAGATCTACCGGGCTGCCATCGCCCTCGCCGACGCGAAGAAGGAGGTCACCGACGCCGATCTCGTCGCCCTCGTCGAGCAGTCCGCGGCCCGGGTGCCCGCCTCCGTCGAGCTCCTCGGCTGGAGCGTGACCTCGTCGAAGGGCGGCCGCTCGGTCGGGACCGTCTCGCTCCTCGTCAACGGCGAGGAGCGATCCGTCGAGGCCTCCGGCAACGGGCCGGTGAATGCCCTCTACGGGGCCGTCGACGCGGCCGTCGAGCCGGTCTTTGGCTGGCACCCGATCCTGACCGAGTACGAGATCAAGGCCGTCTCGGCCGGTGAGGACGCCCAGGGCCAGGTCCTCGTCCGCTGCCGACGCTCGACCGACACGGGCCCCGGCGCCCTCGTCGTCACCGGCCACGGGCTCTCGACGAACATCATCGAGGCCTCCCTCGAGGCGTATCTCGTTGCTCTGAACAAGCTCCATGGGGCGAAGATCGAGGGGGCGTCGGCGGCTTTCGTCTCGCCGCGGACGGCCGAGGAGCTACCGTGAGCGGAGAGCCAGAGCGCCCCGCTGCGGGCGGATCGACGGCGGCGGGCGAGGGCGCCCGGAGCTACCGGATCGTCGCCATCCCCGGCGACGGTGTCGGGCCCGAGGTCCTCGCCGCCGGTCGGGCCGTCCTCGAGGCCGCCCTGGCCGCCGAGGGGGCGACGGTCGAGTGGACCGAGATCCTCGCCGGCGGGGCCGCCATCGACGCCTACGGTGTCCCCCTCCGGGACGAGGATCTCGCCCTCGCCCACGACGCCGACGCCGTCTACCTCGGCGCCGTCGGCGGGCCGAAGTGGGACGACCCCCACGCCGCGATCCGGCCCGAACAGGCCCTCTTCGCCCTCCGGGGTCGCCTCGAGCTCTTCGCCAACCTCCGACCGGTCACCGTCCACCCAGCCCTCGCCCCGGGGGCGCCCATCCGAGCGGACCTCCTCGCCGGCGTCGACCTCCTCATCGTCCGGGAGCTCACCTCGGGCCTCTACTTCGGGCGTCCGTCAGAAGAGCGGCAGACCCCCGATGGGCGGGTCGCTGTCGACACCCTCTGGTACACGGAGCAGGAGATCGCGCGGGTCGTCAGGATCGCCTTCCAACTTGCCCGGGCCCGCCGACGACACGTGACGAGCGTCGACAAGGCGAACGTCCTCGCCACCTCTCGCCTCTGGCGGAAGGTCGTCGAGGAGATCGCCCCCGACTATCCGGACGTCCGTTACGAGCACCGTCTCGTCGACGCCTGCGCCATGCAGCTCGTCCGTCGGCCGGCCGACTTCGACGTCCTCGTCACCGAGAACCTCTTCGGCGACATCCTCTCCGACGAGGCGAGCGTCCTCGCCGGCTCCCTCGGGATGCTCCCCTCGGCATCGCTCGGCGAGCGGCGCACGGCCCACGGGGTCTTCGGCCTCTACGAGCCGATCCACGGCTCGGCGCCAGACATCGCCGGCCGCGACGTCGCGAACCCGATCGGGACGATCCTCTCGGGGGCGATGCTCTGTCGTACCTCCCTCGGCCGCGAGGGAGCGGCCAGGGCGATCGAGACGGCCGTCGCGCGGGCCATCGACGACGGTTTTCGGACTCCCGACCTCATGCCGAGCGACCCTGCCCTGGCCGAAGCCTGTCGCGCCGTCGGGACGCGGGAGATGACGGCCGCCATCGTGGAACGGATCGCGATTCTCCGGCCGGCGCCGGCATCGCCGGTGGCCGGCCGAAGCTGAACCCGCGTCCCGGTGGCGACCGAGGCGGCCGACCCCTCGACGCGGAGCACGACCGAACCGCCGCCTCACCCGAAGGAACGGCCGCCTCACCCGAAGGAACGACAGCGATGACGACGAACCGAACCACGGGCCCCGAGCCCGCCTCGCCGCCGGGCCGTCCGGCGGCCGAGCCGGTCATCCTCTACGACACGACCCTCCGCGACGGGACCCAGGGAGAGAACATCACCCTCTCCCTTGCCGACAAGCTCCGGATCGCCCGCCTCCTCGACGAGTACGGGATGCCGTACATCGAGGGCGGCTGGCCGGGCTCGAACCCGAAGGACGTCGAGTTCTTCCGGGCTGCCCGCCGGATCCGCTGGACGACGGCGAAGCTCGCCGCCTTCGGATCGACCCGCCACCGGGCGAACCGGCCCGAACGCGACCCGAACCTCCGGGAGCTCGCCGCCGCCGAGACCCCGGTCGTGACGATCTTCGGCAAGAGCTGGCTCCTCCACGTCACCGAGGTCCTCGGCGCCACCCCGGCCGAGAACCTCGACATGGTCGCCGAGTCGGTCGCCTTCCTCGTCGAACGGGGTCGCGAGGTCGTCTACGACGCCGAGCACTACTTCGACGGCTATCGGGCCGACCCGGCCTACGCCCTGGCGACCCTCCGGGCTGCCCGGGAGGCCGGTGCCCGAACCCTCGTCCTCTGCGACACGAACGGCGGAACCCTCACCTCCGAGCTGGTCCGGATCTTTCGCGAGACCCGGGCTGCCCTCGAGGCCGACCCGGGCGCCCCGCCCGTCGTCTGGGGGATCCACACCCACAACGACGCCGAGCTCGCCGTCGCCAACTCCCTCGCCGCCGTCGAGGCGGGCGCCCGGCACGTCCAGGCGACGATCAACGGCTACGGTGAGCGGTGCGGGAACGCGAACATGGTCAGCGTCCTCGCCAACCTCGCCCTGAAGACGGACCTGCCGCTCCTGCCGGCGGGGGGCGGGCCGCTCTCCGAGCTGACCCGCCTGGCTCGGACCGTCGCCGAGATCGCGAACGTCGTCCCGAACGACTACCAGCCCTACGTCGGTCGCTCCGCCTTCGCCCACAAGGGTGGCGTCCATGGTGCGGCCGTAGCGAAGGTGGAGCGGAGCTACCAGCACGTCGATCCGGCGCGGGTCGGGAACGAGGGGCGGCTCGTCGTCTCGGAGCTCGGCGGCAAGGCGAACACGCGGATTCGGGCCGAGCAGCTCGGTCACCGACTCGACGGCGTCGTCGACCCGAAGGTCCTGAGTCGGCTCATCAAGGAGCTCGAGGCCGAGGGCCTCGCCTTCGAGGGTGCCGAGGCATCCTTCGAGCTCCTCATCCACCGCCACGAACCGGGCTACACGGCGCCCTTCCGGATCGTCGACTACACCGTCCTCGTCGAGCAGCGGGCGGGCCGGGAGCTCCTCGCCGAGGCGACGGTAAAGGTCGAGGTCGACGGCGAGGTCCTCCACACCGCGGCCGACGGGAACGGGCCGGTAAACGCCCTCGACACGGCCCTCCGGAAAGCGCTCCGGGCCTTCTATCCGGAGCTCGACCGGGTCCACCTCATCGACTACAAGGTCCGGATCCTCGACGGCGAACGGGCGACGGCGGCAAAGACGCGGGTGATCATCGAGTCGACCGACGGTCTTCGGCAGTGGTCGACGATGGGCTCCGACACGAACATCATCGCCGCCTCGGCGGCGGCGCTCGCCGACTCCCTCGAGTACGCCATCTGGAAGGCGAATGCCGCTCCCCGCCGCCGAGGGGAGCGCGACTTCGCCGTGGCTGGGCCGGCGGCCGCGGCCGGACCGGCGATCGCGGCCGGACTGCAGGCCGCCACGGAGATGCCCCCTGCCGTCGAGACGCCGGACGGAGCCGGACCAGCGGCCGCGGCCGGACCCCCGATCAATTCCGGCCGCCCAACGGCACGGCGAGCCCATCCGACCGCGCCGGGTGGATCAGACCAGTTCGGACCAGAAGTCGGTGAGGCCGTCGTCGCCACACCAGGAGAGGAGATCGATCGATGAGTACGACCGAAGCGTCGGGCGCCCGCGCAGCCACCGCGCCGAGCCCGACCCTCGAGCTCGTCCGGTGGACGGTGACCTCGGGGAGCAACATCCAGAGTCGAGGCGCAGTCGTCATTGCGGCTGGCGAGCACCAGTGGGAAGCCTCGGCCGAGGGGAACGGGCCGATCGACGCCCTCTATCGGGCCGTCGACGCCGCCCTGGCCGAGGTCCTGAGCGGTCATCCGCGTCTCCTTGCCTTCGACATCCACGCCCTCACCGGCGGCACCGATGCCGAGGGCGAGGTCCGGGTCCGGGTCGCCCCGCCGGCCGAGGCAGGGGGCGTTCGGGCCTCGGGAGAATACGAGGGCCGCGCTCGCTCGACGAACATCGTCGCGGCCTCGATCGTCGCCTACATCGACGCCCTCAACCAGATCCTGGCCGAAGCCCACTGGCAGGGAGCGGCCGAGTCGGCCGGCAATCGCCGGCGGGCTCGACACGGGCGGGGCGGTCGGCGCGCCGAGCTCGACGAGGCGGCGGGCAGGATCGACACGACGGAGTGGTTCAATCGCTGACGGGGCTCCGAGGTGGGTGGCGGGGTCGCGCCTCTCCGCGGCTCGGCCGCCGGTGACGGCCGCCGCGATGCCGACCTCGTTCTAGCTCGCCACCCCGCGGTCACCGCGCCCGGCGCCATCTCTGCCATCTTCTCGTCAGGTGAGCACGATCCTCCCTCCCCCCGGGCGGGAGCAGGCGCCATGTCGGCCCGCCCGGCGCCATCTCTGCCATCTTCTCGTCAGGTGAGCACGGATCGGGCAGATGGGGCTGCGGAGGGGGCGGATCCGTTCTCGGTCGAGGGATGGCGAGCGTGAGCCGATGCTCCTCGCCCGCTCGGACCGGCCCGCCCACCTCCTCAGCCTGACAGACGCCCACCTGGCGAGCGTTTGTCAAGGAGAGCGGGCTCCGAGCCCGCCCAGCCAGGGATCCCTCCCCTCGGCTGAGCACGAGCACCCCTTCCATCCGCCCCTCTCGGGTCGCCCTGCCCTCGATCTGGCCTCCTCGCGCTCACGTGGCGAGAAGATGGCAGCGATGTCGACGTCCTGTGGCCGGGACCGGACCGGAACAACCCCGGCCGCGCTCACGTGGCGAGAAGATGGCCGAGATGTCGACGCCGCCGACGGGCGAAGGCCTTCCCGGGCTGCCGTCGTGGGCATCGGCCGAGGAGACGGGCGAGAGGCCGGAGGAGACGGGCGAGAGGCCGGAGGAGACGGCGGCACTCGCCACCGGCAGCACGCCCCCAGAGCAGGCGACCCTGGACACCTTGGCCCACGAGCCCCACGCCGACGCCGTAGACTCGTCGCCGCCATGTATGGCGGATCCGACCCAACGATCTTCTCCGCCGCCGAGCGCCCACCACGGCCGACCCGGTCTCGGCTGCCCGACACGATCTCCGCCCCGCCCGGTCCCATCGCCCACGCCGGCGAGCCCGGGGCGTTTGCCGAGGACGCCCTCCTCGCCTTCTTCGGGGACGTCGAGCGGATCGCCCTGCCGAGCTTCCGGGCCGTGTTTTCGGCCGTGACCCACGGCGAGGCCGCGGCGGGTGTCCTACCGATCGAGAACCTCGTCGGTGGCACCGTCCGCGAGAACTACGACCTCCTCCTCGAGCACGACCTCGTCATCGGCGGCGAGGTCGTCGTTCCCGTGCGCCTCTGCCTCGCCGCCCTGCCCGGCGTGCGTCTCGACGACATCGAGCGTGTCTACTCCCACCTCCAGGCCCTCGGGCAGGCCGAACGGTTCCTGCGGGGTCGGCCCTGGCAGCTCCTGACGACCTACAACACCGCCGGCGCCGGCCGACTCATCGCCGAGCGTGGCGAACGTGAGGCTGCGGCGGTCCTCTCGCCTCGGGCGGCCGCCCTCTTCGGCCTCGAGGTCCTCGTCGAGGACGTCGCCGACGTGCCAGACAACCGGACGCGGTTCCTCGTCGTCGCGCGACCCGACGAAGGCGTCGCCCCGGCTTGGCTCGCCACCCACGCCGAGCGACTCGCCGCGGCCCACGTCGCCGCTCGAGCCGCCGCCGGCGCCGGTGCCGACACCGGCAGCACCGAGCCTCCGATGCGCACCACCCTCGTCCTCGCCGTCGAGAACGTGCCCGGGGCCCTCCTGCGGGTCCTGGCCGTCTTCGCCGAACGGGGCTTGAACATGAGCAAGCTCGAGTCGCGGCCCTCCCGGGAGCGGGCCTGGGAGTACGTCTTCTGGGTCGACCTCGACGCTGCCCTGCGCGCCGACGAGCCGGAGGGCGCCGAGACCCTGGCCGCCCTCCATCGGGTGACGACGATGTGCCGGGTCCTCGGCGTCTACCCGTCGGGCGAGATCTGAGCCCCGGGCCACGATCCCATCCTGCCCTCGGCGCTGGTGCGGTGATCGGCCCTGTCGCCCGAGCGAGCGGCCTCCTCCCACGCCTGTTATGGTTCGCCCACGGGCGGGGTCCGTCGAGCGTCCTCAGATCGGGCACGCCCGGTCGCCGTCCCAGGGAGAGAAATCGATGAGACGACTGCTCCTGGCGACTCTCTGTGCCTCCGCCGTCCTGGGCCTTACCGCTGGCGTCGTCGCCGGTGGCGAGATCACCGGGACCGGCGAGAGCCTGAAACCCCTTCGGGCGAACTCAGAGTGCGCCTTCTCGGGCCTCAACGACACGTACAGTGGCGACCCGAGCGTGCCGGATGCGGACGGCTTCTTCCGGACCCAGAACTGGGGCCAGATCCCCCAGGAGGTCCGCGCCTTGCTCACCTCTATCGGTGTGCGGCCGAGCACCTTCTGCAACGGTCACCTCCACCCGTACGACGGCTGACCAGCCGACGGACCGGACTCGCGTCACGGCCTACAATGGCCGTGACGCGATCCACCGAGCGCCGGCTGCGCGCTGACCCCGACCGCGGCGCGCTCCAGTCCGAGGAGTCGTACGCATGGCCACGATCACCTTGACGACGCCCCATCCCATCTTCCTCGCCGGCCGCTGGGTTGACTCCCCCGATCTCCTGCCGGTCGAGAACCCCGCCCGGCCCGGTGAGCTCGCCGGGGCGACGTACCAGGCGACCCCCGAGCAGGCCGAGGAGGCGGTGGCGGCGGCGGTTGCCGCCTTCGAGGAGACGCGCCGCCTTCCCGCCTACGAGCGGGGTCGGATCCTCCGCGAGATCAGCGCCGGCATTCGAGAGCGACGCGAAGAGCTCGCCCGGCTCATCGCCCTCGAAGCGGGGAAGCCGATCCGAGACGCCCTCGTCGAGGTCGACCGGGCCGTCCTCACCTTCCGCCTCGGGGCCGAGGAGGCCGAGCGGATGTACGGCGAGGTCATCCCCCTCGACCTCCTCGCCAGCTCGAAGGGCCGGGTCGGGATCACCCGCCGCTTCCCGGTCGGACCGGTCCTGGGGATCAGCCCCTTCAATTTCCCCCTCAACCTCGCCGCCCACAAGCTCGCTCCGGCCATCGCCGCCGGCTGCTCGATCGTCCTCAAGCCGCCCTCGAAAGACCCCCTCACGATGCTGACGGTGGCCGAGATCATCGAGCGGACTGGGCTCCCGGCGGGAGCGGTGAGCATCCTGCCGATGAGCCGCGAGCTCGGCGACCAGCTCGTCGCCGACCCTCGCTTCAAGCTCCTCACCTTCACCGGCAGCCCCTCGGTCGGCTGGCGGCTGAAGGAGCGGGCCGGGAAGAAGAAGGTCGTCCTCGAGCTCGGCGGCAACGCCGGCGTCATCGTCGACGCCTCGGCCGACCTCGACTGGGCGGTCAAGCGGATCCTCGTCGGCGCCTACACCTACGCCGGCCAGGTCTGCATCAGCGTCCAGCGGATCTTCGTCCACGAGTCGGTCTGGCAGCCCTTCATGGACCGCTTCTTGGCTGGGGCGGCAGCGCTCAAGGTCGGCGATCCCCTCGATTCGGCGACAGACCTCGGGCCGATGGTCGACCGGGCTGCGGCCGAACGGACCCAGCGCTGGGTCGAGGAGGCCGTCGCCATGGGTGGCAAGGTCCTCCTGGGCGGCCGGGCCGAGGGCGCCTACTTCCCACCGACCGTCCTCGTCGAGACACCGGTCACGGCCCAGGTCTGCAGCAACGAGGCCTTCGCCCCCCTCGTCGTCGTCTTCCCCTTCTCCGACTTCGAGGCGGCCATCCGGGCCGTCAACGACAGCTTCTTCGGCCTCCAGACGGGCGTCTTCACGAACGACCTCGGCCACGCCTGGACAGCCTTCGGTGAGCTCGAGGTCGGCGGGGTCATCATCAACGACATCCCGACCTACCGGATCGACCACATGCCCTACGGCGGGGTGAAGGACTCGGGTCTCGGCCGAGAGGGACTCCGCTGGGCGATCGAGGACATGACCGAGATCCGGCTCATGGTCCTCGCCTGGCCGGGCTGACCCGCCTCCGTTTCGGCCTCATCGGCACGCTCCGCGCCTGGCCGGTACGCTCCCTGCTGGCCGCCGCGCCCGAGTGATCGGTTGGGAGCGGAGCGGCGGAGCGCCATCCCGGGTCTCGCTGCCGCCCCACCCGCCGGCGGGCAGCTCCCCGCCGGGTACCTGCCCGTCGTCAGGCGGGCCTGCGCATCATCACTTGCCGATCCCGCTCCGGCTCCTCGCCGCCCCGCTCCGGCTCCTCGCCGCGCTGCGGCGTTGCGGGCTGTCTTCGGCCGATCTGGCTACTCCTCGCTGGATGTCCGGGGGCGAGGCCGTCCGCCTGAGCGCCCGGGAGCCCGTGTTGCACCGGATGCACGTGTCCGCAGGCCCGGCGGCTGCGAAGGCGCTGAGGTGGTCGAATCCTTCCATTGGATGCAACGAAGCGACGGGTTCGGCCCTACCGGTCCTGGTCCTTTGCATTGGCCGCAACGCCGAGGGCGCCATGAGGGCTGGAAGCGTGCGACACGTGCATTGGACGCAACGCCGCGCGGCCGATTTGCACCGGGTGCAACGCCGCGGCGGCTGAGGATCGTTGCGCCGTCGGGCATCCGGACCTGAGGCGAGCCGGAGGATGGCCGTGCTGCGGCGCCCGAGCGGCCTCGGGCTCCGGAAGGAACGCCGACGCTGCCGAGACCATCTCGGCGGAGGGTGCCCCATCGACGACCAGGGGGATCCGGCGTCGATGCCCGCTGCAGGGCCGGCCTGCCCGAGCGAGAACCACAAATACTTGCAGCAGAGGATTACTAATACTGCTATCCTGGGCCCGTCGGGCGCCGGGAGCAATCGCAACGGCGCCGAACGACAGCATCCCTCGTCCCGCCCGACGGCAGGACGTGCGGCGACGGAACAGGAGACGTGGGCACGAGTCGACAGGTTCCGAGACGTCGCGGCCGACCGCCGGGGCTGTCGCCCCTGGCGATCGAGGTCGCCCTCGCCCTTGGCCAGGAACGAGCCGGTCTCCGGCTCGCCGAGCTGGCCGCCGGCATCGGTGCGCCCGTCAGCTCGGTCCAGACCGCCCTTCGCTCCCTCATCGACGCCGGCATCGTCGCCCGGATCGAGGGTCAGCCCCCCACCTACCGCCTCGTCGACGAGCACCCAGCGACGGCGGACCTCGTCAGTCTGGCGGGTCGCCTCACGCCGCCGGAGCTCGCCCTCTCCATCGTCGTCCGAACCTGCCGCTCGGTCCTCTACGCCGGGCGCGACGCCCTCGGGTTCGTCGTCGCTCTCGACCCGGCTGGCGATCCCGAGGATCGAGCACGCCTCCTGGCGACGATCGAGCGCCTCAGGAGCGAGGCCAGCCTCGTGTCCTCGATCGCGGTCTTTGGTGCCGACGAGCTCGCCCGGCTCCTCCGGGTCGACCTCGCCCTCCGAGCTCGTCTCGCGGCGGCCGAGCCACTGCGGGGCCGGCTCTCGCACCTCCGTCTCGCCGAAGGGCGGGCGAGCACGTCGGTCCGTCCCCAACGAAGCTAGCCGACGGGGACGCCCGGGTTCCCACTCGCTCCCGCTGCCGGCCGTCGTCGGTCTCGCCCGCGGCCTACACTCGCTCGACATGACCGCCGATGTGCGTCCCCGAACCGCCGCCGACCTCCTCGTCGCCTGCCTCGAGGCCGAGGGTTGCGAGTACGTCTTCTCCGTGCCCGGCGAGGAGACCCTCGACCTCCTCGAGGCGCTGTCCCGCTCGACGAGCGTTCGCCACATCACGACCCGCCACGAGCAGGGGGCGGCCTTCATGGCCGACGTCTATGGCCGTCTGACCGGGCGCCCGGCCGTCGCCCTCTCGACCCTCGGCCCCGGCGCGACAAACCTCGTCACCGGCGTCGCCGACGCCTTCCTTGACCGGGCCCCGATGGTCGCCATCACCGGCCAGGCGGCGGCGGCGAAGCTCCACAAGGAGGCCCACCAGGTCGTCGACATCGTCCGGATGCTTGCCCCGGTGACGAAGTGGAACACCCGGGTGGAGCGGGCCGAGGCGATCCCGGAGATCGTCCGCAAGGCCTTCCGAGTCGCCGCCCTCGAGAAGCCGGGGCCGACCCACATCGAGCTCCCCGAGGACCTGGCTGCCTCGCCCGTCGCCGACGAGCTCCGCCCCCTCGTCCCGACCCATGCCTACTTCCCGGTTCCCACCGACGAGGCGATCGAGCATGCAGCGATGCTCCTCGCCGCCTCGAACCGGCCGATCGTCCTGGCCGGCAACGGTGTCCTCCGACGCCGGGCCGCCGACGCCCTGCGGGCCTTTGCCCGCGGCCTCCACGTGCCGGTGGCGGTCACCTTCATGGGCAAGGGGGCGATCGACGACCGCTCCCACCTGTCGCTCATGGCCGTCGGGCTCCAGGCCCGCGATCACGTCCTGACCGGCTTCGATCGTTCGGACCTCGTCGTCGCCGTCGGCTACGACCTCGTCGAGTACGCCCCGGCTCGCTGGAACGGCGACGGCCGTCGCCCGGTCATCCACATCGACACCCAGCCGGCCGAGACCGACGCCGCCTACCGGCCGGTCGTCGAGCTCGTCGGCGACATCGAGGTGACCCTCCGGCGCCTCTTGGCGGCGGTCATCCCGCGCGGGGTCGGGGGGCGCGACGCCGCCGAGCGCCACGAGGCAAAGGAGATCCTCGTCCACGCCGACCTCCGGGCCCGGATCCTCGACGACCTCTCGGCCTTCGAGCACGACGAGTCGTGGCCGGTCAAGCCGCAGCGTCTCGTCGCCGAGCTCCGGGCCGCCCTCGATCCAGCCGACATCGTCATCTCCGACGTCGGGGCCCACAAGATCTGGATCGCCCGGCTCTTCCAGGCCTATGAGCCGAACACCGTCGTCATCAGCAACGGGTTCGCCGCCATGGGCATCGCCGTCCCCGGGGCGATCGCCGCCGGCCTCGTCCACCCCGAGCGCCGGGTCGTCGCGGTCACCGGCGACGGCGGCTTCCTCATGAACGTCCAGGAGCTCGAGACGGCCGTTCGTCTCGGCGTCCCGATCAAGGTCGTCGTCTGGCGCGACGACGGCTACGGGCTCATCGACTGGAAGCAGCGGACGAGCTTCGGTCGTCCCTTCGGCGTCGAGTTCGGGAACCCCGATCTGGTCGGCCTCGCCACGTCCTTCGGCCTGGCCGCGTACCGGCCCGCCTCGGCGGCCGAGCTACCGGGGGTCTTGCGGGCGGCTCTCGCTCACCCCGGGCCGGCCCTCGTCGACGTCCCCGTCGACTACGCCGAGAACCTCCGGCTCACCGAGCGGCTTGGGGCCCTCGCCGGTCTCGGCTGACTGCGACCGCCCTCGCCGTTCTCCGGGCCTCGGCTCAGCCGAGCGCGGCGAGTTCCCGCGCGACCCGACTCCCTTCGGCGCCGCCTGGTCGTCTTCAGCCCGGACCCCGACCGCCGCTCCCTCCGGTGCCGACCGCCCGCCGAGCTAGGGCCGCTTCAAGGGGCGACTGGTCGGCGAGGAGGGCGGTGATATCGACACCGCGGAGCGTCGGCGCCGCCGTCGGACGGCCGAGGAGATAGCCCTGGCCCGTCCTGATCCCGATCTGCCGGAGGAGGGCGAGCTGGGCGGGCGTCTCGACGCCTTCGGCGACAGCCAGGGCGCCCCAGCGGGCGGCCAGGTCGAGGAGGGCGCGAAGGACGGCGACGGCACTCGGCGACTGGTCACCGGCCTGGACCAGGGCGAGATCGATCTTGACGAGGTCGAAGGGGAGCTCCGTCAGCAAGCGGAGACCGGCATTGCCGGCCCCGATGTCGTCGGCGGCGACCCGAACCCGTCGGCTCCGGATGGCATTGACGACGGCCCGGGCCCGATCGAGGTCGGCGATCGCCGTTCGCTCGGTCAGCTCGATGACGACCCGCTCGGGGGCGAGCCCGGCCCGGTCGAGGAGGCGGAGGAGGCGCGTCGCTGAGAACTCAGGCGCCTCGAGGGTCCGGGGCGAGACGTTCAGGCTCAAGAACTGGTCGGCTTCGAGGAGGTCAGCCCCGGCGAGGGCTCGCTCGATGCAGGCGAGGTCGAGCTCGACGCTCCGGCCCGCTGCCTCAGCCGTCGTGAAGAGGCTGAGGGCGTCGTCGAAGCCGGCCGCTGCCGAGGGGCGGGTCATTGCCTCGAAGCCGACGACTCGCCCGTCGTCGAGATCGACGATCGGCTGGTAGGCGGGCAGGATGAGCCGGTCCTGGATCGCCCGCTCGAGGGCGACGATCCGGACCGCGCTGGGGCTGCCGATGATCCGCGGCGAGCGGGCCGGGTCGAAGATCCGGACCGTCGTTCGCCCAGCCCGCTTCGCTTCGTAGAGGGCGGCGTCGGCCTTCTCATAGAGATCGTCGCGGTCGAGGCCCATGGCCGGTGCGGCGGCGATCCCAGCCGAGAAGGAAATGCCGCCGAGAGCCTCGCTCCGCCCCGGCCTCGCCTGCGATTCGAGGCAGGCAGCAAGGAGCCGGCGGGCGACGACGGCGGCTTCCTCGGCCTCGGTGAAGGGGAGGAGGAGAGCGAACTCGTCGCCGCCGATCCGGAAGGCGCGGTCGGTCCGGCGGATCCCTTCCCGAAGCCGTTGCCCGACGACCCCGAGGACGGCGTCCCCGACGATGTGGCCGCGGCTGTCGTTGACGAGCTTGAAGCCATCGAGGTCGATGAGGACGACCGAGACGCTCGTGCCGTAGCGTCGGCACTGCTCGACGAGGCGGGCGAACTCCTCCTGGAAGGCCCGGTGGTTGCCGAGGCCCGTCAGAGAGTCCTCGAGGGACGACGTCCGGGCCGTGTGGTAGAGGACATGGAGCTCCCGGCGAGCCCGGTCGAGCTCCTCGGCCGGTCGGACGACCTGCCGGACGAGCCAGAAGGTGAGGTCGGCGGCGAGGGCGAAGAGGAGGGCGATGAGGATGAGGACCCAGGGCGGGGCTGAGGCGACGGCGACGACGAAAGTCGCGACCGGGACCGAGCCGAGGGCGGCGGCCGCGACGAGGCCGACGACGCCCGCCATGAGGGCCGTGGCGAGGATGGCGAGGGCGAGCCGGAGCCGAACGAGGCGCAACTCGGGGGACGGTGCGACGAGGGCGAGTAGGTCGTCCGGGAGGATCTGCCCGGCCCCTTTGGGCCGCGTCGTCGGGCCCGAGCTGGCGTCGCCTCCGGTCTGGCCCGGCGCGGGCATCGGCCGAGCGGTGGCGGCGTCAGGTGGGTCGGTCCAGGATGCGAGCACGATCTCGTCGGTCCTCTCTCGCTCTTCGCTCGGCGCCGCTGGCTCGACGCCACCTCGGATCAAGCGGGGCGGCGTGGGCGTGCGCGCACCACCTTGTCACGCCGTCGACGGATGCGGGGATGGGTCGTTCGTCCCGGGTCGCCCGGAACGAAGGGTCTAGGGGAGACCCTCGGCCGGGCGCCGCCTTCGGTGGCTCAAGCGCTGCGATCGGTGGCTCCCGGGCCGGGATCGTTCGGTCCTCGCGACCGCGCGTCAGCCGAGGGGTTCGATCTCGACGGTCTCGCCCTCGAAGGCACGGACGGCGGACCGGTAGGCCTCGGGGACGGGGCATGGTCGGCGCGTCGAGGGGTCGATGAGGACGAGGGTCAGGCGAGCCGTACACATGAGGACATCGTCGGCGACCCGGACGGCGGCGCATTCGGCGGTGACCGAGCTTCGACCGATCCGGACGGTTCGGGTGAAGACCTCGAGGAGGTCGTCGAAGCGAGCCGGGGCGACGTACTCGACGTTGATGGCGCGCATGACGAACTGGCGCTCGCCGTACCAGAGCCCGAGGAGACCGAGGTGCCGGTGGTACTCGAGGCGGGCCTGGTCGAAGTAGGGGAGGTAGCGGCCGTAGTAGACGACGCCCTGGGCATCGGTGTCGCTGAAGGAGACTCGGGTCAGGGCCGAGTAGCGGAAGGGAGGCCGCCGATCGGTGACGCGGCCGGTTTCGAGGTTCGGTGTCATCGCCTCATCGTAGCCCGCTCGCCGTGGCGCCCGGGGCCAAGGACGCTCCCGCTCGACGGGCGCGGTAGGATCGATTCAGTCATGGAGGAGATCGTCATCCGTGGCCGCACCCTCGGCCTCGTCGTCGGCGACATCACGACGATCCCGGCCGACGCGATCGTGAACGCGGCGAACAGCGCCCTGGCGGGCGGCGGCGGTGTCGACGGGGCGATCCACCGGGCCGGTGGGCCGTCGATCATGGCCGAGCTCCGGGCCCGCTACAACGGCTGTCCGACGGGAAGCGCCGTCGTGACCGGGGCCGGCGCCCTGCCGGCGCGCTGGGTCATCCATGCCGTCGGTCCCCGCTGGCAGGGGGGCGGGCACGGCGAAGCGGGGCTCCTTGCCTCGGCCTATCGGACCGCCTTCGGTCTCGCCGAGCAGCTTGGGGCGCGATCGGTCACGTTCCCAGCGATCAGCGCCGGGATCTACGGCTATCCCCTCGAAGAAGCGGCTCGGATCGCCCTCGAGACGATCGCCGAGTGTCTAGCTGGGGCGACGGTCGTCGAGCGGGCGACCTTCGTCCTCTTCTCGGCCGACACGTACCGGGTCTTCGTGCGCGTCCTCCGCCAGCTCCCCCCGGTCGCCGACTGAGACGCCCCAGGGCCGGCACGACCTGCCGCGCCGAGTGGGCATCGACCGACGGCGGCTCGGACAGGAGCCCCGTGGCTCAGCTCCCTCAGCTGAGGGTCCCGCCGGGTTCGAGCTCGTGGACCGCCACATCAGTGAGGCCACGGGCCGCGAGCTCGGTCCGGAGCTCCGTCGGGGTCCCGGCCAGGATCGGGAACGTCCCGTAGTGGATCGGCAGGACGTGCTTCACCCCGAGGAGCTCGACGGCGAGGGCCGCCTCCCGGGGCCCCATCGTGTAGTGGCCGCCGATGGGAAGGATCGCCAGGTCGGGCCGGTAGAGCTCGCCGATGAACCGCATGTCACCGAAGACGTTCGTGTCACCGGCGTGGTAGAAGCGAAAGCCGTTCTCGACCTCGACGATGAAGCCCGCCGGCTCACCGAGGTAGAGCGGCACGCCGGCGGCAGCGTTCCAGTCGCCCGCTGAGTGGTCGGCGCTCGTCATGGTCACCCGCAGCCCGGCCGCCTCGACGGTGCCGCCCTTGTTCATCCCGATCATCCGGTCGCTGCTCCCTGGCCACTGGGGACCGGCCCAGAGAGACATCTCGTGGATCATCGGCCAGGCCGGGTCAAGGCGGCGGGCAAGGTCGAGGGCATCGCCGAGGTGGTCCCCGTGTCCGTGGGTCACGAGGAGGACGTCACAGCGCTCGACGGCCGAGGCCGGCTTCGGGCTCTTCGGGTTGCCGAACCAAGGGTCGATGAGGACGGTTCGCCCGCCCGGGGTCCGGACCTCGACGCAGGCGTGGCCGTACCAGGTGAAGGACGTATCGCGACCGAGACTCATGCTGCACCTCCGGCGAAATCGTAGTCGAGGGGACCTACACTGTTCGCCCGTGCCCGCCGAACAGATCGCCTCGAACCTTGCCTTCGTCAACTGGACCGTCCTCGTCAGCCTCGCCGTCGGCAGCCTCGGCGCCGTCGTCGTCCTCCGGCGCCGGACGGCGGCGACCCGCGGCTACCTCGCCTTCACCGCCAGCTGCGCGGCCGCCTTCGCCCTCCTCGCCTGGCTCGCCGAGGGGGCGCTCCCGCCCCGGATCGTCGGCTCGCCGGTCGTCGTCGACCCGACCTGGGAGGGGCCCCGGCGGGCGGCCCTCGTCGGTCTCGTCGTCGCCGCCGGGGCCGTTACCGTCGCTCTGGCCCGCGGCGGAACCCTCGGTCGGCTCGGCCCCGTCGGACTCGGGGCCGCCGCCCTCGTCCTCCTCACCGCCGCCCTCGGCTGGGGCGGCTCGCCGCTCGGGAGCGTCCTCCTCCTCGTCGAGCTCGGGCTCCTCGCCGCGGCCACCGGTGGTGCCTTCGCGGCGATGGTCCTCGCCCACTGGTACCTCGTCACGCCCCGGCTGCCCGAGGCGCCCCTCCTCCTCCTGGCCCGCGGTCTCGTTGGGGTCGTTGGGGCCCAGCTCGGGCTCTTCGGCCTTGCCGCCGCCTTCGGCCTCGGCGCCCCTGGGAGCGAGGTCGCGGCGGGCTTCGGCGTCCTGACCGGTCCGTGGGGGTTCTTCGTCTGGCTCCGGCTCGCCGTCGGACTCCTCTTCTCCCTCGTCCTCGTCTGGGCGGCCCTCCAGACGGCGAAGACGCGGTCGATGGAGTCGGCGACGGGGCTCCTCTACATCGGGGTCGGAACGATCGCTGCGGGTACGATCCTGGCAGCCGGCTGCTACTTTGGTGGCGGGCTCATCCTATGAGGAGCCTGGACGGTGGCGATGAGGAGCCTGGACGGTGCGGCGGCTGCGGAGGACGCCGAGCGGGGCGATTGGGGCAGATGAGACGGTCGACACGCTGTGGCCGTCGACCGGGTCTGTGAGAGGCGATCGATGACGACGATGCGGGTTCGCATCCGGCTCTTCGCCATCCAACGCGAACAGGTCGGGGCCCGCTCGGTCGACCTCGAGCTTTCCCCGGGGGCGACGATCGAGGACGCCTGGCAAGCCCTCGTCGCCCGCTTCCCTGTCCTCGCGCCCGGTCGAGCGAGCGTCCGCTTCGCCCGGAACGGCGCCTACGCCGGACCCGAGCAGCCCCTCGCCGAGGGCGACGAGCTGGCGATCATTCCGCCGGTGAGCGGCGGCTCGACGGCCGCAGGGCGCCGACGGATCCTCGAGATCCGGGCCGAGCCCTTCGAACCGGCCATCCTCGAGACCCTGGCCGGGCGGCTCGTCACCGAGGACGACGGGGCCGTCGTCGGTTTCCTCGGCCGGACGAGGGTCAGCCCCGGGACACCAGCTCCGGGACAGGAGGCCGCGGCGGCAGCCCACGCCGGTCGGCGGGTCCTGGGTCTCGAGTACGAGGTCCTCGAGTCGATGGCTCTCGACGTCCTCGAGACGATCGCCGACGAGATCGCCGAGCGCTTCGGGGTCGACCGTCTGGCGATCGTCCACCGGAGTGGCCCGGTCCCCCTCGGCGAGCCCTCGGTCGCCGTCGTCGCCGTCGCGCCCCACCGCGAGGCCGCCTTCGCGGCCGCCCGCTACGCCATCGACGAGACGAAGGCTCGGGCCCCGATCTGGAAGGCCGAGCACTTCGCCGACGGTCACGTCTGGATCGGCGAGCCGGCGCGGGAGGGGCCACGACCCGAGTCCGAGCCGTGAGCAGCCCGGCCACCGCCCTCGACCGCCTGGCTGGTCTGGCCGACGAGGTCGCCGCCGACTGGGCGGCGAGAGGGCGGGCCCGAACGACGGCCGGCTGCGAGCGAGCCATCCTCCGCCTCTTCGGCGTCGACGGGCTCGATCGAGCCGGGCATCCCCTCGCCTGGTCGGTCGTGGAGCGCCATACGGGCCAGGCCCTCGAGCGCCTCGCCGACGGGATCACCCTCCCCTTCGCCGTCGCCCTCCTCGAGTACGACGTCGAGCCCCAGCAACTCGCCCTCGATGTCGCGGCCGGTCTCATCGACCTCGAGCTCGAGGGCCGTCTCCTCGCCGAACCCGACCGCCGGGCGACGGCAGAGTCGGAGGCCTCCCGGCTCCTCGCCGCCGCCCTCGAGCGGATCGACGCGAACCGGACGGCCCGGCACGAGCTCCGGGCCCTCCTCGGCGATCCCGATCCGCCTCGGCTCGGCGTCCTCCTCGAGGCGGGGACGGCCGCCGAGGCCCGGCGAAGGGGCCCGGCCGCGGTCCGAGCTGGGGCGGACGTCATCCTCGTCGCCACGCCATCCGGGCGTGAGCTCGTCGAGCGACTGAGTGTCGCCGGCCTCGAGGTCGTCCGCTGGCAGCCACCGGCCACCGAGGCCGCTCGGCGGCACGCACGCGAGGGGACTGGGGGCGACGACGTCGAGCCGCCAGCACCGGCCGGCAGCCAGCGGGGCCTCGCCGCCCTTCGCAGCGTCCTCGACGAGGTTGCCGCGGGCCGGGGTAGCTACGTCCGGCTCGCCACCTCGGCCCCCGCCTTCGGTGCCCCCGAGCAGGCCGTCGTCGCTGCCCTCGAGCGGGTCGATCTCGTCGTCGCGGACCCGTTCCGAGAAATCGTCGAGGAAGGCGTCGACCCGGCCCGGGCTCTGGCCGATCATGCCTTCGCCCAGCGCCTCGTCCGGCGCAGCGGCGCCCAACTCGTCCTGGGGCCGGGCCCGCTCCTCATCGGGCCGGACCTAGCGGGAGGACGGCCGTCGGACGCCCACGCCCGGCTCGGTCGGGCCCTCGCCGTCCTGGCCGTGTCGGTCGGACTGGCGCGCCGGGCGGGGTTGGCGCCGGCCGAGATCGTCGTCGACGTCCTGCCGCCGTGGCTCGCCGCCGAGCGCGACCCGATCGAGCTCGCCCTGCTCGCCCTCGTCGTCGCCCGGGCTGTCTTCCGAGGTCATCCGCTTGCCTTCCGACAGCCCAACGGTGGGGAGGGGCGTGACATCGGCCCTCCGGCCGATGTCACCTCGCCGAGCGGCTGGTCGAGCCTCGTCGCCGGGCTCCTGCCGGAGGCGACCCCGGTCGAACTCGTCGTCGTCCGGGATGCCGAGCCGCGCCTCGTCGCCGAGGTCTGGGCGGGTCTGAAAACGGCGGCTGGCGTGGCGGCTGCCCTCGGGGCGACCTTCGCGGAGCGGGCCCTCGGCGCGGGTGGCGCCGAGGCGGTCCGCCGCGTCGTCGAGGCGGGGATCGACCAGCTCACTGCCCTCCAGGCGCTCGGGCCGGCGGCGATCCATGAAGGCCGCCCGGGCCTGGGCGGCAACGGCCGACGACGGGCCGGCGGGGCCATCACGCCGGCAGATCCGGGGCGATTCCTTGGCTTCGGCGGAGATGCCGTCGCCGAACGGCGCGGGACCTTCGACCCGCTCACCTTCCTCGATCGATGACCGAGTTCCGAGCGAGGACCGGCTCTCGAGCGGGCTGGGCCCAGCGGCTGGCCAGCCTCCTCGGCCGGCGGACCCGTCGTTGGCCGCGGCGCGCCGCGCGGGCTCGGCGCGCCAGGCGACTGATGGCTCACCCCCTCGGTCTTCGTCCCCTCGTCCGAAGACTCCCGGGCGCGGCGATGGGCGGCCGGCCACCGATGGCCCACCCTGCGACCATCGGCGAGGGGACGGCTCCGCGCCCGAGGCGACCCGACCGGCGCGGCCCCCTCCGCCTCGGGCTCCTGTGTGGAGCCGGCGCCATCCTCCTCCTCGCTCTCCAGGCCCTCGGCCACCCCCTCGAGGGCGAGGCTCGGCCGGCGACGGAGGCCGGACCGCTGCCGCCCTCGGCCTTCCGACCCGTCCGGCTCCCGGAGCGCGCCTCGACGGGGTCCGACCCGGGGAAGCTGGACTCGGCCGGGCAGGGCGGAGCGGGCCGGCTCGGGGATCCGGGCCGAGGGGGCGAGGGCGAGCCCGACGGCTTCGCTAGCTCCTCGGCGGCCGACGGGCCAGCCGGCGGCGAGGCGGGGTTGGCTAGCGCCGTCGTGCCCGACCGCGTCCTCGCCGGCCTCCGCCCACCCGTCGTCGTCCGCTTCCGACCCCGCGACGGAGCCCGGGACGTCGATCCTGGGACGAAGCTCTCGGTCCGCTTCAGCGCCCCGATGGACCGGCCGAGCACGGAGCGGGCTTTCCGTGTCCTCGTCGACGGCCGGAGTATTGGCGGCCGGACCTGGTGGGCCGAGGACGACACCGTCCTCGTCCTCGAGCTTCGCGAGCCCCTCCCCCGAGGTGCCGTGGTCCGTCTCGTCGTCGGTGCCGACGCGCGCTCGAGGATCGGCTTGCCCCTCGTGGCGCTCGGCACGGCGACGATCCGGGTCGCGCCTGCCCCGACCGCCTCGGGGAGCTCCGGCGCCGGCGGGGCGGGGTCCGGGAGCGGGACGGCGGCAGGCTGGCGCTGGCCGCACCTGGGTTCGATCACCCAGCGCTTCGGTGAGTCGCTGACCCGCTATGGCTGGCACAACGGGATCGACATCGACGGGGAGACCGGTGACCCCGTCGTCGCCGCCCGGGCCGGCCGGGTCACCGTCGCCGGTCGCTACGATGCCTGCGGCGGGCTCGAGGTCCACATCGACCACGGCGACGGCTTCGAAACCTGGTATCGGCACCTCTCGGCGGTCGAGGTCGGCGTCGGCCGATGGGTTGGGGCCGGCCTCCGGATCGGTCGGGTCGGCGACACCGGCTGCAGCTTCGGCTCCCACCTCCACTTCGCCGTTCGCCGGAACGGCGCCTGGGTCGACCCGCTCCGCTACCTCCCGCCCCGCTGAGCACTGAGGCTGCGCTGGTCAGCGGCCGTCAGGTCTCGGTCCTCCAGGGGGGACGACGGTCGTCCCCTGGCCCACCCGCTCCTCCCCTGGGTCCGTGCGGCGCCGGCCCCATGGACCTCAGTCCGCCCTTCGCCCCTCGAGGACCGAACGACTCCCTTCCGAGCCCGCAACGGATGCCCCGGCCTCGCCTCCCCTCCGGAAGACCTGAAAGCTCTGGTTTGGGAGGAACTCGAAGCTGGCCTCGAGCTGCCAGCCGGCCGCCTCGAGCTCGGAGCGGATCTGGGCCGGGTCGGTGGCATGCCCGAAGAGCCGGCCGATCCCTGCGGGGCGCGGCTCCACGACGGCGAGCCGACCGCCATCCCGAACGAGCCTGGACAGCTGACGAACGTACCGATCCCGATCGGGGAGGTGATGGTAGGCGTTGGCGAGGAAGACGAGGTCGACGGCGCCGGGAAGATCGACCCGGTCGCGCTCGGCGCGGACGACGACGACGTTGTCGAGGCCCGCTCGCTGGGCCTCGAGCTCGACGAGGGCGAGCATGTCCGGGTCGGTGTCGACGGCGTAGACGCGACCATCCGGGCCGACGGCTCGGGCGAAGCGGAGGCTGAAGTAGCCGGGACCAGAGCCGAGATCGGCGACCTGCCCGCCGGGCTCGATCCCGAGGAGCGCGATGACGCGCTCGGGTTGCTGACGGCGGTCTCGGCCGGGGTCGAGGAAGAGTCGCCTCTTGACGGCCCGTCGGAGGCGGGCGAGGAGGGAGGACACGCGGCCCCTTCGCCAGGCTTGGCGGTCGCTAGGCTAGGCCTCTCGGAAGACGAGGTCGTGCTCGCGGACGTGGTCGGCGACCTTGATGGCGACGTCATCGCCCGGTTCGGCCCGCTCGACCCGGCGGTGCTCGATCTCCATCGATTCGACGGTCTGGACGAGGTCGGTCGTGTGGCCCCGGATGTGGATTCGATCCCCGACGGCGAGGGGTTGCCGGAGGCTGAGGGCAGCCACCGAGAGGTGGCTGAAGTAGTGGGTAACGGTGCCGACGGCGTCGGCGGGATCGTGGCGCTCGGACATGGCACACCTCCTGAGGGCTGCACCGTACATCGCCGGCGCCCGTCCGTCGAGACCCGAGTGGCGGCGGGGCTCGAGCGGGTCCCAACTCGACCGATTGGGGAGGGCGCCGTCGCAACCAACCGTCCCCGAGGACGCCCCCGGTCGAGACTGCCCGTCCCCGAGGACGCCCCCAGTCGAAACCAGGGCCCGTCGCCTAGCCCTCGACCGCCTCCCCTCCAAGGAAGACTGCCCGTCGCCGACCCATGCCGTCGAGGAGGACGAGATCGGCTCGGGCGCCCGTCCGGATCGCCCCGAACCGCCGGAGTCGAAGGAGCCGGGCCGGCGTCCGCGAGGCTGCCCCCACGGCACGGGCCAGCGGGACCCCAGCTGCGACGGCGACGGCCACGGCTTCGTCGAGGGGCGTCACGGATCCAGCGAGGGTGCCGTCGGCGAGGCGCGCCTCCCGACCGCGAACGGTCACCTCGAGGGGCCCGACCCGGGTCGTCCCGTCGCCGAGGCCAGCAAGGGCGATGGCGTCCGAGACGAAGAGGAGGCGTCCACCGAGGAGGCGCAGGAGGGGCCTGAAGAGGAGGGGGTCGACGTGGACACCGTCGGCGATGAGCTCGGCACAGACGCCTTCCTCGGCCAGGACGACCCCGACCGGGCCGGGCGCTCGGTGGTGGAGCGGGGGCATCGCGTTGAAGAGGTGGGTCGTGCTCCTGGCCCCGGCGGCGATCGCTGCTCGCGCGACTCCCGCCGAGGCGTCGGTGTGACCGACCGAAACGACGACCCCGAGCCGAGCCAGGGCCGCCACGGCTTCGAGACCACCCTCGCCCTCGGGGGCGAGGGTCACGACCCGGAGGATCCGGCGGGTGACGGCCTCGCCACCGATCCGGTCGAGGAGGCGACGAGGCGTGACGAGGAGGGCTGGGTCGTGGGCCCCCCGCCGACCGTGGGCGAGGGCAGGGCCCTCGAGGTTCGCCCCGAGGATGGCGGCCTCGACCGGGCCTCGACGGCCGGCGGCTTCGGCAGCCCGTCGCTCAGCGGCCTGACGGCGGCGGGCGAGTTCGACGGCCCGGAGCCAGGTCGGGATCGCCTCGAGGGGGATCGTGACCGCCGTCGGGAGGACCGCGGCGAGGCCACGCCGGGCCTCGAAGGCCGCAAAGGCGCGGAGCGCCGCCGCCGTCTCCTCGATGACCCCCGTCCCACCACGGAGGAGGGCCTCGACCCCGGGGCCGAGGACGTCGATCCCACCGCCGCCATGGCAGTGGACGTCGACGTAGCCCGGGGCGAGGATGCCGTCGAGGCGCTCGGCGGCCCGTGCCCCGCCTGGCTCCTCGCTCGCCCGGCCAAGCCAGGCGATCCGACCGGCCTCGACCCGGAGGAGCCCGTCCTCGAGGACGCGGTCGCCCCGAACGAGGGCGGCCCGGAACCAGCGGGGTCGCTCGGAGCGGGACATGGCAGCGTCGAGGATAGCCGGCGGATGGCCGGCGGATCGGTCGCCGGAGGCGTTCCCGAGGCGATCTCCCTTGCCTAGAATCAGCGGGCTCGCCAGAGCAGCGTCCCCGACCCATGACCATGCCACGCAGCGAGGGAGCTACGACGATGAACGCCCATCGGATCACGATGCTCGGCACCGGCCTCATCGGCGACTTCTACACGATGACCCTCCACGGCCGCCGTGGCCTCGACCGGGTTCGGGTCGTCTACTCTCGAACCGAGGCGCGCGGGCGAGCCTTCTCCGAGCGCTGGGGGATCCCCGAGTACACGACCGACATGGCGGCCGCCATCAACCACCCCGAGACCGACGTCGTCGTCGTCGGCCTGCCGAACCACCTCCACGAGGAGGCGGTGAAGGCGGCCGCCGCGGCCGGCAAGGCCGTCCTTTGCACGAAGCCCCTCGGCCGGAACGCCGAGGAAGCCCGACGGATGCTCGAGGCCGTCGAGCAGGCCGGCGTCTTCGCTGGCTACCTCGAGGACCTCTGCTACACCCCGAAGACCCTCAAGGCCCTCGACGCCGTGAAGGCCGGAGCGATCGGCCAGGTCACCTGGGTCCGGTCCCGGGAGACTCACCCCGGCCCCCACTCGGCCTGGTTCTGGGACGGGCGCCTGACCGGCGGTGGGGCGATCGTCGACCTCGGTTGCCACTGCGTCGAGATCATCCGGAACTTCGTCGGCAAGGGGAACCGACCCGTCGAGGTTCTCTGCACCGCCGACACCCTCGTCCACCCCATCGCCGACGAGGACAACGCCATCGCCCTCATCCGTTTCGAGTCGGGCGCGACGGGCCAGTTCGAAGTGAGCTGGACCTTCCGGGGCGGGATGGACCTCCGCGACGAGGTCGCCGGGACCCACGGCACGATCTGGATCAACCACTTCCTCCGGACGGGCTTCGAGATGTTCACCGCCGGAGCCTCGGCCGGCTACGTCGCCGAGAAGGCCGAGACGACGGCGGGCTGGCTCTTCCCGGTCGGGGACGAGGTCTCCGAGCTCGGCTATGTCGACATGTTCAAGGACATGTTCGACGCCCTCGATGCCGGGCGGACGCCGATGGAGACCTTCTACGACGGCTACGTCGTGAACGCGATCATGGACGCCGCCTATCGGTCGGCGAAGAGCCACGCCTGGGAGCCGGTCGAGCTCTTCGAGTGGCGCGGCGGGACGGCGCCGAAGATCGAGATCACCCCGGAGTATCGGGACGGGCTCATCGTCATCAAGCGGGAGATCCTGCCCGACGGCCGGGAGAAGCTCATCCTCAAGGATCCGGCGACGGGCGACTTCATCGACCGGGTCGTCGCCGGAGCCTAGACGGCGAGACGGGGCAGTTCGACCGTCCCGGTCGCCTGACGCGAAGGCGGACGACGGGAGGCCCTTCGTCGGGCGACCGGGCGATCTCTCCGTCGACCCCTTCGGGCGAACACTCGGCGACGGGAACACCGGCCTCCTCGGCCGACGGGAGGGGCCCCTCGCCGATGGGAGCGCCTCCGCCGACGGACCGACGGCGAGCAACTCCCGGCTCGGCCACGGCGCCCGACGAGGGAGCGACGCGGGAGCCGTCGCCGGCCCTCATCCGACCGCTGCCGTCGCCACCTCCGGCATCCCCGAGGGTTCACCCGCCTCGACCCACTGGGCGATCGACTCGCGGGCAAAGAGCTGGTCGACGACCATCGCCGCATCGCCGATGACCCCGGCCAGGCCGCCGAGGGAGGAGCGCTGGATGACGAGCTCCCGGGTCGCCAGCGGGAGGGAGCGGCGGTAGACGACCTCCCGGATGGCGGCGAGGAGCTGGTCGCCGCTCTGGGCCACCCCGCCTCCGATGACGATGAGGGACGGGTTGAAGAAGTTCACGATGGAGGCGAGCATGTGGCCGATCCGTCGCCCGGCCGTGACAAGGAGGTCGTGGGCGACGGGATCGCCGAAGGAGGCGGCCATGGCAACGTCCCGGGCGGTCACCGTCCCGGTCCGGTCGAGGGCCGCCTGGAGGAACGGGCTCCTCCCCTCTCGGGCGGCGGCGAGGCCGTCGCGACCGAGGGCTGCCCCGCCGGCCAGAGCCTCGAGGCAACCGACGTTCCCGCAGCGGCAGATCACCCTCGGGTCGTCGGTCACCTGGATGTGGCCGACGTCGCCGGCGCAGCCCTGGGAGCCGCGGTGGAGCCGGCCGTCGCTGATGATCCCCGCCCCGATCCCCGTTCCGACCTTGATGACGACGACGTTGTCGTGCCCGGCGGCGATCCCCGCCCGCCACTCACCGAGGGCCATGACGTTGACGTCGTTGTCGACCCAGACGGGGGCGTTGTACCGCTGAGCAAACCGCTCGCGGATCGGGTAGCCGTCCCAGCCCGGCATGATCGGCGGCGAGATTGGCCGTCCGGTCCGGAACTCCACTGGGCCGGGCACGGAGATCCCGATGCCCCAGAGATGGCCGGGCAGGTCGCGACGTGAGGCCCGAAGCTGCTCGAAGAGCTCGTCGACGCGACGGAGGCAGCGTTCGGGGCCATCGGCGATGTCGGCCGGCTCGTCGTAGTGGGCGAGGACCCCGCCGTCGAGGGTCGTCAGGGCGACGTCGAGGCTCGTCGCGCCGAAGTCGGCGACGAGGACGTGGCCGGCGTCAGCGCGAAAGGCGAGCTGGCGCGGCGGCCGTCCTCCCGTCGAGGGTCCCAGGTCGCCCTCGATGACGAGGCCGCGCTCGATGAGCTCGCCGACCCGTTGGGCGACGATCGCCCGACTCAGTCCGGTCCGGGCGGCGATCTCGGAGCGGGAGCGGGAGCGGCCGAGCCGAATCTCGTCGAGGACGACGACGAGGGCATCGAGGGTCTCCTCGGGCAGGGGTCCCGAGCCCAGGGACGCCAGTGTCGAGGGGGCGGAGCCCGCTCGGGCCGCCCGAGGTGGGGTCGTTGCTGAAGCAGGATCACTCGCCATCGTCGCCTCGATGATACGCCGCGTCGCGACCCGCGGATCGGCGACGCTTTAGCCCTTGACAAAACGAAGTATGATGCGTTCAGATAAAACCGCCGCGGAGCCTGGAGCAGCAACCCGGCCTCTCGATCGGCCCAAGGGATGGAGGAGCATCTAGCTGTCTAGATGGCCGGTCGAGGCGAGGAGGGTCCCTGGAGGGACGTCCATCGGCTCGCGGCAGCGAGGAGTCGAAGCGTCGGAGGTAAGGAGACTCGCTGACATGCGGCGCATCAGCGACATCGGGGCAGCCGTCATCGGCGGCGGATTCATCGGGACCGTTCACATCGAGGCCCTCCGCCGGCTCGGTGTCACCGTCCACGGGCTCCTTGGCTCGAGCCCCGAGCGGGGCCGCCGCCGGGCCGAGCAGCTCGGCCTGCCGAAGGCCTACGACAGCCTCGCCGACCTCCTCGCCGATCCGCAGGTCGAGGTCGTCCACGTCGCCTCACCGAACGACCTCCACTACCCCCAGGTCATCGAGATCCTCGCCGCCGGTCGGCACGTCGTCTGTGAGAAGCCGCTGGCGATGACGGCCGAGCAGTCGGCCGACCTCCTCCGCCGGGCCGAGGAGGCGGGTGTCGTCCACGCCGTCAACTTCAACATCCGCTTCTACCCGCTGAACCAGCACCTCCGCGGCGCCATCGTCGACGGCGCCCTCGGCGAGATCCGCCTCGTCACCGGCCGCTATTTCCAGGACTGGCTCCTCTACCCGAGCGACTGGAACTGGCGCCTCCAACCGGAGCGAGGCGGCGCCCTCCGGGCGGTCGGCGACATCGGCTCCCACTGGCTCGACCTCCTCACCTTTCTGACCGGGGCCCACGTGACCGAGGTCATGGCCGACCTGGCGACCTTCGTTCCCGTCCACCTCGAACCAACGGGCCCGGTCGAGACCTTCGCCCTCGAGCGCTCCGGCGAGGCGGTGCCCCGCCAGATCGGGACGGAGGACGCGGCGACGATCCTCCTCCGCTTCGAGAACGGGGCCCGCGGCCTCCTCGCCGTCTCCCAGGTCAGCCCAGGCCGGAAGAACTCCCTCGCTTATGAGATCGACGGCGCGACGGCGGCTGCCGCCTGGGATTCCGAACGGCCCGACGAGCTCTGGATCGGCCATCGGGACCGGCCGAACGAGCTCCTCCTCCGCAATCCGGCCCTCATGACTGACCCCGGTGCCGCCGCCGCCCACCTGCCGGCCGGCCACGTCGAGGGCTTCGCCGACACCTTCCGGGCGCTCTACCGGGCCGTCTACAGCGCCGTCGCCGCCGGCGGTCCGCCGGCATCACCATCCTTCCCGACCTTCGCCGACGGCCACGACGAGATGCTCGTCGGTGAGGCGATTGCCCGCTCGGCCCGGGAGGGCCGCTGGGTCGCCGTCGACCGTCCGGGGGCGACCGCCGCGACCGCGTCGGGGGCGGGCTCCAGCCCGGCCGGCTCCACTCCCGCCGGCACCGGTCCATTCGCCAGCTAGAGGTTCAGGCACACGGAGGCGAACCGACGATGAAGCTTGGCTTCCTCACCGCGCCCTTCCCGAACACCCCCCTGATGGAGGTCGCCGACTGGGCCGCCGCGGTCGGCTTCGAGGTCCTCGAGATCGCCTGCTGGCCGCGGACGACGGGCCCGACGCGCCGCTACGCGGGGACCTCCCACATCGACGTCGCGAACCTTTCCGAGAGCGAGGCGAAGGAGATCGTCGACCAGCTCGCCGCCAAGGGCCTCGCCATCTCCGGCCTCGGCTACTACCCAAACCCCCTCCACCCCGACCCCGCGCACCGGGAGCAGGTCATCGGCCACCTCAAGCACGTCATCACCGCCGCCCGGAAAATGGGTGTCCCCCTCGTCAACACCTTCATGGGCGGTGACCAGAACAAGACCCAGGACGAGAACTGGGAGGTCGCCCTCGCCGTCTGGCCCGACATCGTTGCCTTCGCCCGCGACAACGGGGTGAAGATCACCATCGAGAACTGCCCGATGATCTTCTCCCGGGACGAGTGGCCGGCGGGGCACAACATCGCCTGGTCGCCGTACATCTGGCGCCGGATCATCGAGACCTGGGGCGACACGATCGGCCTCAACTTCGACCCCTCCCACCTCGTCTGGCTCATGATCGACCCGGAGCGCTTCATCCGCGAGTTCGGGCCCCACATCCTCCACTTCCAGGCGAAGGACCTCGAGATCAACCGGGACGGGCTCTACGAGCGTGGCATCCTCTCGGCCGGCATCGGCTGGCAGGTCCCCCGGCTGCCGGGCCTCGGCGAGGTGCACTGGTCACGGATCTTCGCCGCCCTCTACCAGGCCGGCTACGCCGGCGACTGCATCATCGAGCACGAGGACCGGAAGTTCGAGGGGACCGACGAGCTCGTCAAGCGCGGCTTCCTCATCGCCCGCGACGTCCTCCGGCCCTACTGCAAGTGAGGGAGCCATGACCTCGCCCCGAGCCACCGCCACCCTCGGCCGCTGGACCTATCGCGACGTCGCGAAGGCCATCGACCACTCCCTCCTCCGGCCCGAGCTCGACGACCGCTTCGTCGAGGACGGCTGTCGGCTCGCCGCGCAATACGACGTCGCCTCGGTCTGCGTCCGGCCCGTCGATGTCGCCCGAGCCGTCGAGCTCCTGGCCGGGACCGACGTGGCCGTCGGGACCGTCGTCGGCTTCCCCCATGGCAGCCACACGACGGCGACGAAGGTCTTCGAGGCCCGCCAGGCGCTGGATGCGGGCGCCCGCGAGCTCGACATGGTCATCAACATCGGGGCCCTCCGCTCGGGTCGCGACGACGACGTCCGAGCCGACATCGCTGCCGTCGTCGAGGTCGCCCATGCCGCGGGGGCCCTCGTCAAGGTCATCTTCGAGAACTACTACCTGACCGACGAGGAGAAGGTCCGGGCCTGCCGACTCACCGAGGCCGCCGGCGCCGACTTCGTGAAGACCTCGACGGGCTTCGCCCCGGGCGGGGCGACCCACGACGACCTCGTCCTCATGCGGCGGACGGTCTCGCCCCACGTCCAGGTCAAGGCAGCGGGCGGGGTGCGGACCCTCGACGCCCTGCTCGCCGTCCTCGAGCTCGGGGTGAGCCGGGTCGGCGCGACGGCGACAAAGGCGATCCTCGACGACTTCCTCGCTCGAGCGAGGGGTGCGGGCGGCGACCGCACGGGCGTCGCCGAGCCGGCAGCCGCCGCAGCGACGCCGGCTGGCGGCGAGGAGTAGGGGAGCGGCACGCCGATGGCGACCGACCGCCGATTCCCGGCCGCGGAGGCGAGGATGTCCTCGCCTCCGGGGAGCCAGCCCGATCCTCCCGCCCTGCGCTGGCTCCGAGAGGCGACGGCGCTCTTGGAGCGGCTCGCAGCGAGCCAGGCCGAGGCGATCGAGACGGCGAGTCGGTGGTGTGCCGAGGCGATCGCCACCGGTGGCCTCGTCCACCTCTTTGGAACCGGCCATTCGCGGATCCCCGTCGAGGAGATGTTCCCCCGCTACGGCTCGTACCCGGGCTTCAACCCGATCGTCGAGCTGTCGATGACCTTCCACACCCAGGTCATCGGGGCGAACGGCCAGCGGCAGGCGATGTTCATCGAGCGGGTGCCCGGTCTCGCCGAGGTCATCCTCTCGAACTTCCGCTTCGGCCCGAGCGACGTCATGGTCGTCTTCTCGGCGAGCGGCCTCTCGGCCGTGCCCGTCGAGATCGCCCGTGGTGCCCGGTCGAGGGGCGTCCGGGTCGTCGCGGTCACCTCGACCGCCCAGTCCCTCGCCGTCGAGCCCGACCCGGCCGCCGGCGGGCGGCTCCTCGACGAGGCGGACCTCGTCATCGACCTCTGCACGCCCCACGCCGACGCCCTCTGTCTCGTCGACGGCGTCGACACGCCCGTCGGCCCCGGTTCGACGATCGCCGCCGTGGCGATCGTCAACTCCATCAAGGTCCGGACCGCCGAGCTCCTCGCCGAGCGCGGCGCGCTGCCGCCGGTCCTGACCCGGCCCTCCGTGGTCGGACCGGAGCGGTCTCGGCAACTCTTCGACCAGGCCTATCGAGAGCATGCGCGGCGGATCGCCCGTGCGATCGATCAGTGACGAGGAGGTGAGTACGGGAACGTTCGACGTCACCACCACTGGTTGTCAGGATGGACCCACCGGTGGCCGTCTCGGTCCCCGGTCAGCTCAGGAGGAGAACACGCGGATGAAGTCCCCATCTCGGTTCGGGCGGTTCATCGTGGCTGCGGCCGCGATCGCCGTCCTCGGCGCCGCCTGTGGCGGCGGCGCCTCGCCGACCCCGGCGGCCTCGCCCGGGGCGTCTCCGTCGCCCGCGGCCTCGCCGAGCCAGGCGGCGAAGGCCTACCACATCGGGATCTCGAACACCCTCCAGGGCAACGGCTGGCGTGAGGAGATGATCTGCTCGATGAAGGCCGAGGCGAAGGTCTCCGGCCAGGTCGAGAAGCTGACGATCATCAACCGGACGACCGACACGGCCGGCCAGATCGAGGACCTCCGGACGCTCATTTCGGCCGGCGTCGACGCCATCGTCCTCAACCCGACCGAGCTCAACGCCCTGAACGACGTCATCAAGCAGGCGACCGACCGCGGCATCGTCGTCGTGGCCGTCGACCAGTCCGTCTCCGAGCCGACGGCCTACGTCCTCTCGAACAACCAGGAGGAGTACGGCTACCTCGGCGCGAAGTGGCTGTTCGAGAAGCTCGGCGGCAGCGGGAACGTCGTCTACATGCGCGGCATCCAGGGCGTCCCCGCCGACACGGACCGCGACAACGGCTTCAAGCGGGCCCTCGCTGAGTTCCCGAATATCAAGATCGTCGCCGAGACCTTCACGAACTGGTCGCAGGCCCCGGCGGCCCAGCAGATCCAGGACCTCTTCAACGCCGGGACGAAGATCGACGGCGTCTGGACCTCGGGCATCGACGCTGTCATCGTCGACGCCTACAAGACCGCGAACAAGCCCTTCGTGCCGGTCGTCGGCGCCGACAACAACAAGTTCGTCGGGCAGCTCAAGACCGAGAAGCCGAACGGCCTCGTCGGTGCTGCGGTCACGAACCCGCCGCCCGTCGGTGGAGCCGGGATCGCCCTGGCTCTCCAGATCCTGAACGGCCAGAAGCCGTCGGAGCGCGAGATCAAGCTGACGCCTGAGGTCTGGGACAACACGACGGCCGAAGGCATGGCGAAGATCGAGGCGGCCTACGATCCCGCTCTCGACGACTACTACGGCGTCAACTACACGATCCCTGGCTGGACCCACTACACGAAGGAGGATCTCCTCGCCTGCAAGGGCCCGGGCGAGTAAGCTCCCCTCCAACACTCGGCCCGCCAACGTCGAACGGAGGGTGTCGAGCCCCGGCACCCTCCGTTTCGACACCGACCACCACCGACCGCATCCACGACGAGCGTTCATGACCGACCTGCTCCTCGAAGCGACGGGCGTCGTCAAGCACTACGGCGCCGTTGCCGCCCTCCGTGGGGCCTCCCTGGCCGTCCGACCGGGGGAGGTCCACGCCCTCCTCGGAGCGAACGGGGCCGGCAAGAGCACCTTCGTGAAGATCCTCACCGGCGCCGTCCACCCCGACGCCGGGCGGTTCGTCGTTCGCGGCGAGGAGCGGGTCATCCGCTCGCCCGCCGAGGCGCGGCGAACGGGCCTCGTCTCCGTCTACCAGGAACCCTCCCTCATCCCCGACCTCGATGTCGCCGCGAACCTCGCCCTCACGGCGACGCCCCTCGAGCCCTTCCTGGCCTGGACCCGAGAGCTCGGGGTTCCGAACCTCGACCTCCATGCCCTCGCCCGCGAGCTCCCGTTGCCGATCCTCCGCATCCTCGACCTCGCTCGAGCCCTGGCGGCGGAACCGAGCGTCCTCCTCCTCGACGAGATGACGGCGGCCCTGCCGGCCGATCTGACCGAGCGGGTCATCGAGGTGATCCGGCGCCTCCGGGGTGGTGACCGGGCGGTCATCTTCATCTCCCACCGCCTCATCGAGGTCACCCTCCTCTGCGACCGGGCGACGGTCCTCCGGGACGGCGAGACCGTCGGGGTCCTCGACGTCACTCCCGGTGCCGAGGACGAGATCGTCGGCCTCATGCTCGGTCCGGCGTTCGGGGGCGCCGGGTCGGAGCAGCCGACGGCCGGGCCGATCCCGACTCCGGAGCGGGCGGCCGGGCCGGCCCGCCTGAGCGTTCGGAACCTGCGAGCCGGGACGAAGCTCCAGGACGTCTCCTTCGAGGCCTATCCCGGCGAGGTCCTCGGCATCGTCGCCCTCGAGGGCCAGGGCCAGGACGAGCTCTTCGCCGTCCTCTCGGGCGAGGCCCGTCCCGACGGCGGCGAGATCCTCGTCGAGGGTCGACCGGTCCGCTTCCGTCACCCCGGCGATGCGATCCGAGCGGGCCTCGTCTACGTTCCGGCCAACCGCCTCGAGGCGCTCCTTCCCCAGCGCTCGGTCCGCGAGAACATCGCTCTCCCCTTCGTCGCCCGTCCGGCGGCCTGGGGGCCGATCCCGGTGGCCGATGAGCGGCGCCGGGTCGACGAGGCGATCCGGCGCCTCCAGATCGACACCCGGGCGGCCGAGGAGGTTCGCCGTCTCTCGGGTGGCAACCAACAGAAGGTCGTCGTCGCTCGCTGGCTCGCCTACGGTAGCCGAACCCTCCTCTGCTTCGACCCGACCCGAGGGATCGATGTCCGGACGAAGGGCGAGATCTACGAGCTCCTTCGCGAGCTCGCCGCGGCCGGAGCCTCCGTCGTCCTCTACACCTCGGAGCTCGAGGAGATCGCCCTGGCCTGCGACCGGGCCATCGTCATCTTCGGCGGCCGGGTCGTCGGCGAGGTCCCGGCGGCCGAGGCCGACGAGGGGACCCTCCTCCGGGTCGCTCACGGCCTGCCGGTTGCGGCCGAGCCGCTGAGCCCTCCGCCAACTCCGGCTCCGGAGCCAGCCCGAGGGACACTGGCATGACGGCCGTCGCCCTCACCGGTCGGGAGACCGTTGCCGCCTTCCTCCGCCGGAGCCTTCGGCGCAACGTCTGGACGGCGAGCCTCATCGGGCTCTTCGTCGCCCTCCTTGTCGTGACTCGACTCATCCGGCCGACCTTCGGGGCCTTCGACCTCGAGACCCTCGCCATCGCCGCCCTCCCCCTCGCCCTCGCCGCCGTCGCCCAGGCTGCGGCGGTGATCCCTGGCGGCATCGACCTCTCCGTCGGCTCGATGATCGCGGTCACGAACGTCACGGCCGCGGTCCTCATGAAGGACGCCCCGACCGAGACGGTCATCCTCGTCGCCCTCGGGGTCCTCCTCCTCGGTCTCGCCCTGGGCACGGTGAACGGCGTCATCGTCGCCCTGAGCCGCGTTCCAGACATCGTCGTCACCCTCGCCATGCTCTACGTCTGGGGTGGCGTCGCCCTCCTCATCCTGCCGAGCCCCGGCGGCGGGGCGCCGAGCTGGTTCAAGGGCCTCGTCACCGGGAGCATCCTCGTCGAGGAGCTGCCGAAGGCCCTCGTCGTCCTCGCCGTCGTCGTCGGCGCCGTCTGGCTGCCCCTCCGCCGGACGAAGCTCGGCCTCGCTCTCTATGCCGTCGGGAGCGACCGCCTCGCGGCCTTCCGGAGCGGGGTGAATGTCGGCCGGACGAAGGTTGCCTCCTACGCCCTTTGCGGGCTCTTCTCGGGCGCCGCCGGGCTCGCCCTGACGGCAACGACCGGCATCGGCACCCCGACCGTCGGCGCCTACACCCTGGCCGGGGTCGCCGCCGTCGTCCTCGGCGGCGTGAACTTGGCCGGGGGCCGGGGCGGGGTCGTGGGGCCGATCGTCGCCGCCTACGTCCTCTCCCTCATCCGGGCCGACCTCGTCTTCATGGGGGTCGACCCGAACTTCTCGACGATGATCCAGGGCGGCATCATGGTCCTCGTGGTCATGGTCGCCGGCCTCCTGACCCTTCGACGGAGGCGCGCATGACGGCAGTGCCCCGCCCCCCGGCTTCCGGGGACCGTCCCGTGGCCGGCCGGCTCGCTGGCCTTCGCAACCAGCCGGTCGTCCCCCTCCTCATCCTCCTCGCTGGCCTCGTCGTCCTCCTCCAGCTCGTCCGTCCGGGGATCGTGTCGCCCTCCTGGATCTCGACGACGATCCTCTTCGCCACCCCCCTCGCCATCCTCGCCGCTGCCCAAACCCTCGTCATGCTGACGGGCGGGATCGATCTTTCCGTCGCCTCGGTCGCCTCGATGGCGGCCTACATCGCAGCGACCCAGTCCTCCCGCCAGGGCGACCTCGTCGCCATCCTCCTCGGGTTGGGGGCGGCCCTCGTCGTCGGCCTCGCCAACGGGATCGGGGTCGGGATCTTCGCCGTCCACCCGCTCATCATGACCCTCGGCATGGGCCTCGTCGTCGTCGGCTTCCTGACCGTCTACCAGGTCCTGGCCGTCGCCAGCGCGGCCGCGGTCCCGGGATCACTGGCGACCCTCTTCTCGGGGACCTCCTTCGGCTTCTTCCCGAACAGCCTCTTCCTGTACATCCCGCTCGCTGCCCTCATCCTCTTCGCCCTCCGACGGACCGGGTACGGGCGGCTCCTCTACGCCATCGGCGACAATCCAACGGCGGCCCGCCTCTCGGGCGTTCGTGCCTGGCAGGTCCTCCTCGTCGTCTACGTCATCTCGGGTCTCCTGGCCGGGCTCGCCGGGCTCGCCCTGTCCGGCGTCGCCCAGTCGGCGACGATCGCCCTCGCCGAGGTCTACCTCCTCCCCTCGGTCGCTGCCGTCGTCATTGGCGGAACCTCGATCTACGGCGGCCGGGGCGGCTACGGCGGGAGCATCGTCGGGGCGCTCATCCTCACCGTCCTCGTCACCCTCCTTACCGTCCTCGAGGCGCCCCAGCCGGTCCGCCAGATCCTCTACGGAGTCATCATCCTCGCCGTGGCAGCGGCGTATGCTCGGGTCTCGGGTGAGGGCAATGGCTGAGGGTGACGTCGATCGACGAAGCGACGGGCGATGGAGTCCGAGCGGGGCAGCGCGTCGGCTCCGCCGCCGGGGGAGGGGAGGATGACGCCCACCCAGCACCTCGGGATCGACCTCGGAGCGACGAACCTGAAGTGGGCCGTCGTCGAGCGTGAGGCGGGCGACGACGAACTCCCCGAGGGGCGCTGGGCGACCCTCGACCGGGGCCAGCTGCCGACGCGGGGCGAGGAGGGGCCCGAGGCCGTCATCGGCCGCCTCATCGAGATCGGGCGGACGGCTCTCGCCCGCTGGCCCGCCATCGGCACCGTCGGCATCGGCGTGCCCGGCCTCTACGATCCTGTGAGCGGGGCGACCCGCTTCCTCGTCAACGTCCCCGGTGACTGGGCCGGCCGCCCGGTCGCTGCCCCCGTCTCAGCCGCCCTCGGAATCCCCGTCGTCCTCGTCAACGACGCCCGGGCCTTCGGCCTCGCCGAGCTCCGTCTTGGCGCCGGTCGCGGAGCGCGGTCGATGGTCGGCCTCACCCTCGGGACCGGGGTCGGCGGGGTCATCGCCGTCGACGGGCGCGTCCACCAAGGCCACGACGGGACCGCCGGCGAGGTCGGCCACCAGACGATCGACCCCGACGGCCCCTGGTGCAACTGTGGCAACCGGGGCTGCCTGGAGGCCTACGCCCGGGCCGACCAGATCGCCCGGAGCTGCGGGACGGCGACGGCCGAGGGCGCGGTCCAGGCCGCCCGCGCTGGCGACGCGCGGGCCCTCGACGGACTCCGTCAGATCGGGCGTTACCTCGGGATCGGGATCGCAAACCTCGTCACCCTCATCACTCCCGACCGGGTCGTCCTCGGCGGCGGGGTCGCCCAGGCCGGCGACCTCCTCCTCGAGCCGATCCGGGCCGAACTTGCGCGGCGGGTGACGACGACGGACCTCGGCCAGGTGGAGCTCGTCACGGCCGAGCTCGGGACCTGGGCGGGGGCGATCGGGGCAGCGATCCACGGTGCCGAACGTATCGGGAGTCAGGGTCGCGAGCGGGTCCTGACCCAGGCTCCCGAGCCAGCTACCCCTCGTGCCCAGACCGAGGGGCCGGTGGCCGGCCCTGGCGACTGAACGGCCGAACCGCCGATGGCTCGCCTCGTCGACTACGCCCCCCGCTATCGGCGGATCGAGCAGGCCCTCCGGACCCGGATCGCTGGGCTCCGGCCGGGGGACCCCCTCCCTTCCGACGCGGCCCTGAGCGTCGAGTTCGGGGTGAGCCGGATGACGGCCCGGAATGCGATGCAGCAGCTCGTCGACGAAGGGCTCATCGTCCGGATCCCCGGCCGGGGGAGCTTCGTCGCCGAGCCGCCCGCCCATCGCCAGGCCCACCGTCTCATGTCCTTCACGGCCGAGATGGAGCGGCGCGGTCGCGTCCCGAGCTCCCGCCTCCTTGCCCGTGAGATCCGGACGGCCCGACCGCGGGAGGCCGAGGCCCTCGGTGTCCCTGTCGGCGAGCCGATCGTCCTCCTCCGCCGCCTCCGCCTCGCCGACAACGAGCCGATCGCCGTCGAGACGGCCCTCCTGAACGTCCGCTGCGCCCCGATCGTCATGGCGAGCGATCTCGAGCACGGGTCCCTCCACGAGGCACTCGCCCGAGGCGGGATCATCCTCCGTCGAGGCACGGCGACGATCGTCGCCGAAGCGGCGACCCGCTCCGACGCCCACCTCCTCGGGGTCCGGGTCGGGAGCCCCCTCCTCGTCGAGCGCCGGGTCATCGTCGACTCCCACGGGAAGCGGATCGAGGCGACGGAGTCCCGCTATCCCGCCGACCGCTACGCCCTCGACGTTTCCTTCGCGGTCGAGGCGCCGCCGGGCGGGCACGGAGGCTGAACGGCCGGCAGTCCGCCGGATCCTGTCGGCCGCCCGGCGAACTCGGTGGGCGGCATTGGCGCCTGTCCGTCTCGAGGGCGGGAATGCCGGGAGCTTGCAGAATCGCCTTGCCGGGGCGCCGCCGATGCGCTATGCATTGCGCGTCGTCCTTCAGGCGGCCGCTCGGCCGCGGGGCGACACATCGGAGGTTTGGAGGATGGCACGACCAACGGGTGTCACGATCCTGGCGATCCTCGCTGCCATCGGGGGCGTCCTTGGGCTCCTCGGCAGCCTGACCCTCATCGGTCTCGGTGGCCTCGCCGGGGGCTTCGTCGGTGGCGCAGCAGGAGTCGCGATCGGGGGCATCGCCGTCCTGGGCGGACTCGTCATGCTCGTCCTTTCCATCGCCGAACTCGCCCTCGCCTACGGGTTCTGGACCCTCCGGCCCTGGGCCTGGCAGCTCGGGGTGATCCTGGCCGCTCTGAACATCGTCGTCGCGATCCTCGGGGTCCTCGGGATCGTCTTCTCCCAGACCCTCGGGAGCGCGGCGATCTCGATCATCATCAGCGCGATCATCCTCTACTACCTGAACCAGGCCGAGATCCGACGCGCCTTCAACGCCCCCGACAAGGGCTTCCCGGGCTTCCCCGACGGCCTGCCCGGCATGAAGTAGGGCGCTTCAGCGGCCGCCTCAGGGTCGCCCCTGCCCGTCCGCCCGGACGCGGCCCGGCCTGACGGGCAGCTGGCCGGTCTTCCCCTGCCCGGGTCCCGCTGTCTCAGCGACGTCTCGAGCTGGGTCGGCGTCGGGATGAGCCGTGGGATCCCCAGATGGTGGGGCGCAGCGGCCAACTCATCGAGCGCCGCCGGTCGTCGGTCGTCCCTCGACCGCGGGTGGCTCGGCCGCCCCTCGCGGCGCACTCGAGGCCCGGACGACGAGCTCCGTGGCGAGGATGACCCGACGGGGGATCGCCGTTGCGGAGGCGATCTCGCCGATCAAGATCCGAGTCATCTCGCGGCCCATCTCCTCGATGGGCTGACGGACGCTCGTGAGCGGCGGCTGGAGTGTCTGGGCGAGGGGCGAGTCGTCGAAGCCGACGAGGGCCACGTCGTCCGGGACGTGGCGACCCGTCCGGAGGATCTCCTGGAGGGCGCCGGCGGCCAAGAGGTCGGAGGCGGCAAAGACGGCGTCGATGTCCGGCCGCCGAGCCAGGAGGGCCCGCATCCCCTCGACCCCTGCCTCCCGCGTGAAGGGCCCGTGGACTTCCAGGCTGTGGTCGATCGGCAAGCCCGCGTTCATCCGGGCGTGGCGATAGCCGGCGAGCCGGTCGATGCCGGCGGGCATGTCGAGAGGACCGCCGATGGTCGCGATGGCGCGTCTCCCGCCGGCAAGGAGGTGTTCGACGGCGGTTCGGGCCCCATGCTCGTTGTCGACGTCGACGTAGCTGACGTCCGCTCCGCCAGGGGGCCGACCCCCGACGACGACCGGGACGCCGTGCTCACGGAGCCGCTTCGGGAGCGGATCGTTGCCGTGGAGGGAGACGAGGAGCGCGCCGTCGAGGTGACCGGCGGTCAGGAAGGCCTCGGCTCGTTTCTCGTCAGCCCGGGACTGGGGCATGAGGAGGACGAGCTGAAGGCCGGCGCTCGAGCACTCGGCCGTGACGCCGCGGAGGAGCAGAGCAAAGTATGGATCGGTCCACAGCAGGCCTGCCGGTTCGGGGATGACGAGGCCGATCGAATCACTTCGCCGCGTGACGAGACTACGGGCGGCGAGGTTGGGCACATAGCCGAGCTCCCGGATGGCCCGCTCGACCGCCCGTTGGGCGCCTGGGCTGACCCTTGCGCTCTGATTCACGACCCGGGAGACAGTGGCACGGGAGACACCAGCCAGGCGGGCAACGTCGTCGAGGGTGGCCCCCTGGCCGTTCCGGCGCAGCCGGCTTGGTCTCACTCGATTTCCCTTTCGATCTCACATGCCGACAGCGAGGGCTCCCCCCGGAGCCCGAGAGAAAGGATAGCCCTCGGCCATCGTCGATCGGCCTCGGCTGGAACAGGACTCCCTGATCGACCACCCAAGCTGGATCGTCGCCATCCGGTCGAGCCGAGCCTCGGCCCAGGGAGATCCTTCATCTCGGACGGCGGACTCAGCGCCTCGCCGCATCGATGACCTCCGAGAGCTGCCCGAAGGCGAGACAGACGACGGTGTCGGCACCGCCGTAGTAGATCGCGATCCGGTCCGTGGCCGGGTCGACGAGGGCGGCGCACGGGAAGACGACGTTGGGGACGTCGCCGACCCGCTCGTAGGAGGCGGCAGGGGCGAGGAGGTACGAGGAGCTCCGGGCAATGACCCGCCACGGCTCGTCGAGGTCGAGGAGGGCGGCCCCCATCGAGTAGACGAAGCCGTTACATGAGGTGAGGACGCCGTGGTAGAGGAGGAGCCAGCCCTCACTCGTCTCGATGGGGACGGGACCTGCCCCGACCTTCGTCGACTGCCAGCTCAGGGGAACGGGACTCATGACGTGTCGGTGGCGGCCCCAGTGGATGAGGTCCGGGCTCTCGGAATAGAAGATGTCGCCGAAGGGAGTGTGGCCCGGGTCGCTCGGCCGACTGAGGAGCGCGTACCGGCCGTTGATCCGGCGCGGGAAGAGGACGCCGTTCCGGTTGAAGGGAAGGAGGGCGTTTTCGAGCTGGACGAAATGACGGAAGTCCTGGGTCCAGGCCAACCCGATCGTCGGGCCGTGGTAGCCGTTGCACCAGGTCAGGTAGTAGCGGTCCTCGAGCCAGGTGAGGCGCGGGTCGTAGGCGAACTCGAGCTGCCCGGCGATCTCGGCCACGCGCCCGTCGACGGGCTCGAAGGCGATCGGTTCTGGCTCGATCTGCCAGGCGAAGCCGTCTGCGCTGTGCCCGGCGTGGAGGCGCATTCGACGGCCTCGGTCATCGACGCGAAAGACGCCAGCGAAGCCGTCTTCGAAGGCGACGACGGCGGAGTTGAAGACGCTATTCGCCTCTGGAACCGCGGCGGCGGTGACGATGGGATTACGGCTCGACCGCCAGAGGACGTCGCTCGAGTCCGGCGGTCGCTCCTCCCAGGGAATCGGCGGGGTCATCCCTGGGGCATGGTGCCGCGCGACCGGGCCGCTCGGCGATCCTTTCCCTGTCACCCGACCGACTCCGCAGGAGGAGGCGCCTCGACGCCGTCCTCGAGGAGGGAGACACCTCCCTCGGGGCCGACCACTCCATCCGGTTGCTCTCTCGGCTTGGCCTCGGGGATGACACCGCTCCGAGCCACCGCCGACCAGAAGCGACCGCTGTCTCGGACTTGCCGCTCCTGAGTCCGGTAGTCGACGTGGACGATGCCGAAGCGCTGACTGTAGCCGTGGGCCCACTCGAAGTTGTCGAGGAGGGACCAGACGAAGTAACCCCGGAGAGGGATCCCTCGTCGGATCGCCTCGAGGGCGGCCGCGAGGTGCCGTCGAAGATAGCCGACGCGCGCCGGGTCGCAGGTCGGGTCGGCCGGATCGTCAGGGTAGGCCGCCCCGTTCTCGGTGACGTAGAGGGGGAGCCCGGGGAAGCGGTCGGCGACGAGCTCGAGGACCTCGACGAGGCCATCCGGATAGACCTCCCAGCCCATTCCGGTCCGCTCCGGCTCCTCGGCCGGTGGGTGCGGCGGCAGCGCCGGCGAGCGGACGCGCCAGCGCGAGTAGTAGTTCACGCCGAGATAGTCGATGGGTCGAGCGACGATCTCGAGGTCGTCGGGTTCGATCTCCCGGCCTGCCCAGCCGGCGGCCCGAACGGCATCAGGAGGGTAGCCGCGACCGGCGAGGGGGTCGAGGTACCAGCCGTTCACGCGCTCCGCGGTGAGGGCGGCGAGCTCGACGTCGAGGGGGTGAGGCGTCGCGGGGTGGACTGGGTAGAGGTTGAGGACGATGCCGACCTCGGCTCGCGGAGCGACCGCCCTGATCCGCTCGACGGCCAGGCCGTGGGCGACGAGCAGGTGGTGGGCGGCGGCGAGGGCGGCCGCGGGTTCTGTTCGTCCCGGGGCGTGCTCTCCTGTTCGATAGCCGAGTTCGGCGACGACTTGAGGCTCACAGATCGTGGCAAAGCGAGCGACCCGGTCGCCGAGACGCTCGGCGACGACGGCGGCGTACTCGGCGAAGGCGACGGCGGTGTCACGGACCGGCCACCCACCTGCCTCCTCGAGGACCTGTGGGAGGTCCCAGTGGTAGAGGGTCGCCATCGGGCTGATGCCGTGCTCGAGGAGGGCGTCGACGAGGCGGTCGTAGAAGTCGAGACCGGCCGGGTTGACTCGACCCCGACCCTCGGGGAGGATGCGCGGCCACGAGACGGAGAAGCGGTAGGCGTTCAGGCCGAGATCGGCCATGAGGCGAACATCGGCTCGATAGCGGTGGTAGTGATCGCAGGCAACGTCCCCGGTGTCGCCGTTCCGGACTCGGCCCGGGGTGTGGCTGAAGCGATCCCAGATGCTCTCACCCCGCCCGTCCTCGGTGACTGCCCCCTCGATCTGGTAGGCCGAGGTCGCAGCCCCCCACAGGAAGGTCGGCGGGAAGCGCTGTAGACTGGGCTCCCGGCTGGGAGCGCTTACAACGTGCTGGGCCATGATCCTCGCCTTCGATTCGGGGGTTGACTTTTGCTAGAGTCTGCCATATGGTGAGAGCGCTTTCAAGACGCATCTGGAGGTGGCTCGGCGAAGAGCGACGGGACAGGTGGCGGACGGAGGCAATCGGAGTCCCTGCGGGGCGTCCTGACGGCCCTCCTCCGGTCTGGGGACCCAGCCTGTGGTTCGTCGCGGCGTGCTACCCCTCGGATGTGCGCACAGAGGAGGATTCGGGCCCATGAGACGCAGCGCTCTTGCCCTCTTCGCCACCCTGGCTCTCGTCGTCGGAGCCTGCCAGGCGGGTGCCAGTCCATCGCCCCCGGCCTCGCCTGGCCAGTCGGCGACGTCCCCGCCGGCGTCGGCACCGGCAAGCCCACAGCCGCCGGCCACCTACCCGCGGAACGAGACCCTCTACACCTCGGGAACGCAATGGGGTCCACCGTCGAGCTGGAACCCGATCGCGGACTGGGCGTACGCGATGGGGACCGTCAACCTCGTCTATGAGACCCTCTTCCTCTACGACCCCTTCACCGACAAGTACGAGCCCTACCTGGCCGAGAGCGGCCAGTGGACGAGCGACACGGTCTACGAGGTGAAGCTCCGCGACGGGATCAAGTGGACCGATGGTCAGCCGCTGACGGCTGACGACGTCGTCTTCACCGTCGAGCTCGGCAAGCTCCCGTCGGTACCGTACAGCACCGTCTGGAACTATCTCGAGAAGGCCGAGGCCGTCGACCCGCTCACCGTCCGCTTCACCTTCAGCCAGGCCCAGTATCAGCAGTGGGCCAACTTCATCTACAACCGGGCCATCGTCCCGAAGCACCTCTGGCAGGGCCGCTCCGAGGAAGAGGTCATGGGCGCGAACGAGAAGCCAGTCGGCTCGGGCCCGTACCTCTACCTCACCCACGACCAGGACCGGATGGTCTGGGTCCGGAACGACGACTGGTGGGGCAAGTCGAAGCTCGGTCTCGATCCGAAGCCGAAATACATCGTCGACATCGTCAACTCGAGCAACAATGTGGCCTTGGGCCTCCTCCTCCAGGGGGGCCTCGACCTGAGCAACAACTTCCTGCCGGGGATTGCAACCCTCGTCACCGGCGGCTACGGCGTCCAGACCTACTACACCGAGCCGCCCTACATGCTGTCGGCCAACACGGCCTGGCTCGTCACGAACAACACGAAGCCGCCGCTCGACGATCCCGCCTTCCGGAAGGCGCTCGCCACCTCCGTCGACGTCAATCGGATCGTGAATGTCGTCTACGGTCAGATCGTGAAGGCCGCCGATCCTACCGGCCTCTTGCCGAACTGGGACAAGTACATCGATCGCATGGTGACGAGTGAGCTCGGCTTCGGCTACGACCCGGCCAAGGCCCGCTCGATCCTCGCCGAGGCCGGCTATCGAGATACCGACGGCGACGGCTTCGTCGAGAACAAGGACGGCTCGAAGATCAACCTGACGATCATCGTCCCCAACGGCTGGACCGACTGGATGGAGTCGATCCGGGTCATCGCCGAGAGCGCAAAGGCCGTCGGGATCAACGTCACCCCCGACTTCCCCGACTATGGCGCTCGGACCGACGCCCTCCAGCGGGGCAACTTCGACCTCGCCATCGCCAATGACGCGCAGATCAGCAACACGCCCTGGACCTACTACAACTGGATCTTCCGCCAGCCCATCGCCGAGGTCATGAACGCCGGGAACTTCGGGCGCTACGAGAACAGCCAGGCCTGGGACCTCGTCCAGCAGCTCGACCGGACGCCCATCGACGACGTGGCCGGCATGCAGCGGATCACCTCCCAGCTCCAGCGGATCATGCTCACCGATCTGCCGATCATCCCGCTCTGGTACAACGGGATGTGGTCGCAGGTGAGTAACTCCGTCTGGACGAACTTCCCCTCCGACAGCAGCTACCACGTCGTGCCATCGACCTGGCGTGGTTACTGGCAGATGGGAGCGATCAAGATCCTCGATCAGATCCGGCCAGCCGGTCAGTAACCGGAGAGCCGACCCCTGGGGAATGTGGAGACCGCCCTGGCCGGGGGGATCGTCCGGCGGGGCGGTCTCCGCTACCGTTGGGTCCGTCGAGGAGGATGACGTCAGGTGGCACGCTACTTCGGTCGGAAGCTCGCCTTCTACGCGCTGACCTTCTTCGTGGCAGTGACCGTCGACTGGCTCATTCCGCGCTTCATGCCGGGCGACCCCGTCCAGCTCATGATCGCCCGGATCAGTGCCCTCGAACCGGACGCCGTCGAGCGGATGACGACCTACTTTCGCGAGGCCTTCGGGCTGGATCGGCCGATCTGGGAGCAGTACGCGAACTTCTGGCTCGCCCTCGCTCACGGCGACCTCGGGCTGAGCGTCTGGCAGTTTCCGAAGCCCGTGACCGAGGTCATCCTCGGCGCCGTGCCCTATTCCGTTGCCCTCCTCGTGCCGGTCATCAGCGTCGGCTGGTATCTCGGCAACTCCCTCGGCGCCGCCGCCGCCCGTCGAAAGTGGCTCGACAACCGGGTCCTACCGATCGGCTACATCCTGACCGCGACCCCCTACATGTGGCTCGCCATCCTCCTCGCCTGGCTCTTTGGCTCCGTCCTCCGCCTCTTCCCGATCTCGGGAGGCTACGGCTTTGGCCTCGCTCCATCCCTCTCCCTCGACTTCATCGCCAGTCTCCTCCATCACTGGTTCCTCCCCTTCCTCTCGCTCTTGCTCATCGAGATCGGCGGCTGGGCCATCGGCATGCGAAACCTCATCATCTACGAGCTCGAGACCGACTACGCGCGCTACCTCCGTGCCCTCGGCGCGCCAGAAGGGCTCGTGCGGCGGTACGCCTTCCGTAACGCCCTCCTGCCCCAGCTCAGCGGGCTCGCCCTCAAGCTCGGCGTGGTCGTGGCCGGAGCGCTGGTGACCGAAGTCGTCTTCGCCTATCCCGGGCTCGGCTACCTCATCCTCCAGGCGATCATCAACAAGGACTACTTCCTCCTCCAGGGCGTCTTCCTGTTCATCGTCCTCGGCGTTCTCATCGCGAACTTCGTCATCGACATCATCTACGTCGTCGTCGACCCCCGCGTCCGGCTCGGGATGGAGGGAGGGGGATCCTGATGGCCCCCACCCTTCCACCGAGCTCGCCTCCACCGACCAGGCCGCTCGACGAGGTTGCCCTCGGCCTGACCTCGGGAGCCGCACCGATCCCGGTGGCGGGCGCCGCCCCGATCCCGAGGGAGACGAAGCGGATCACCGCCCTCCGCGAGATCCTCTACTTCGCCCGCCGTGACCGTCGAGTCGTGGTCGGCGGAAGCATCGTCGGGGTCTTCCTCGTCATCGCCGTCGTCGGGCCCCTGCTCACACCCTACGGGCCCTGGGATTACGTCGGTCCACCGAGTGCTCCGCCGTCGACGACCCACTGGTTTGGCACGACGACCTTCGGCCAGGACGTCTTCAGCCAGTTCGTTCACGGTCTCCGAACGTCCTTCATCGTCGGCTTCCTGGGGGGCGGGCTGGCGGGTCTCGTCGGGATGCTCGTCGGCTTCGTCGCCGGTTACCGCGGCGGGATCGTCGACGAGATCCTGAACATGGTCACGAACGTCGTCCTCGTCATCCCGACCCTCGCCGTCCTCATCATCGTCGTCGCTTACCTCCAGGCTCGAGGTGTCCTCGTCCAGGCCGCCTTCATCGGCCTCACCTCATGGCCCTGGGTCGCCCGGGCGATCCGAGCTCAGACCCTCTCGCTCCGAGCCCGCGAGTTCGTCGACCTCGCCCGCATGAGCGGGGCGAGCACCTTCCAGATCGTCGCCCGTGAGCTCGCCCCGAACATGAGCTCCTACCTCTTCATGGCTTTCATCCTCCTTTTCGGCGGCGCGATCCTCATCGCTGCCACCCTTGACTTCATCGGACTCGGGCCGACGGAGGGGATCTCGCTCGGACTCATGATGAACAACGCCGTCCTCTGGGCAGCCCTCCAGCTCGGGCTGTGGTGGTGGTTCGTGCCCCCGGGGGCGGCGATCACGGCAATCGTCGGCGCGCTCTACGTTCTCAACGTCGGCCTCGACGCCATCTTCAACCCCAGGCTCCGGGAGCTCTGATCGATGAGCCTCGTCGTCGACGACCTCCGCGTCTACTACCGCACCCTCGTTGGCGATGTCCGAGCCCTCGACGGGGTGACGTTCCGCGTCGCCGATGGCGAGATCGTGGGTCTTGCCGGCGAGTCAGGCTGCGGGAAGTCGACCCTTGGAGTGAGCCTCGTTCGCCTCGACGGGCGGATGCGCTACATCGGCGGCCGAGTCGAGATCGACGACGTCGAGCTCCCGATCTGGGACGAGGCCCGGATGGACACCTTCCGGTTCCGGGTCGTCTCGATCATCCCTCAGTACGCAATGAGCGCCCTCAACCCAACCCGCAAGGTGGGCCGGCTCGTCCGAGAGTTCCTCGCCGCGCGGGGCGTCGACCCCGCCACTGTCGAGGACGAGTTCGAGCGGCGTCTTGGCCTCGTCGGGCTGCCCGCGAGCGTCGTCGACCGGTATCCGATGGAGCTCTCGGGAGGCATGAAGCAACGCCTCGTGATCGTCCTCTCGTCGCTCCTCGACCCTTCGGTCCTCATCGCCGACGAGGTCACCTCAGCCCTCGATGTCTCCACCCAGAAGGCTGTCGCCAAGACCCTCGTCGAGCTCCGAGATCGGGGGATGGTGAAGAGCCTCGTCGTCATCACCCACGATCTCGCTGTCCTCGCCCAGATGGCTGACACGATCCTCGTCATGTACGCCGGGAAGCTGGCCGAGAAGGGCCCGACGGCGGCGGTCATCGAGGATCCCCGTCACCCGTACACCCGGCTCCTTCTCCACTCCCTCCCCGAAGTCGGCGCCCGGTTCACCGTCCAACGGCTGGCGGGCATTCCCGGCAGCCCACCTTCCCTCATCAACCCGCCGTCGGGCTGCCGCTTCCGAGATCGCTGCCCGATCGCTGGCCCGGAATGCGTCGAGGAGCCCCCCTTCGTCGAGCTCGAGCCCGGGCGCTGGGCGGCCTGCTGGAAGGCGCGTTGAGACCATGCTCGAACTCGACCGAGTCACGAAGATCTACCGAGTCGGCACCTTCGGGGGTGGGCGGCTCGTCGCGGTCCGAAACATCAGCTTGACGGTGGAGCCCGGCGAGATCGTCGCCCTCATCGGCGAGAGCGGGAGCGGAAAGTCGACGATCGGTCGGCTCATCCTCCGCCTCACTCCTCCGACCGAGGGCCGGGTCCTCCTCGATGGGACCGACGTCGCGAAGCTTCGTGGCCGCGAAGGGAAGACCTACTACCGGCGTGTCCAGGGGGTTTTCCAGGATCCCTTCAGCTCCTACAACCCGATCTTCAAGGTCGATCACGTCTTCGACCTCGTGCGACGGGCCTTCTTCGGCGACCTCGCCCACTCCGAATGGGACGCTCGGGTGGAAGGGGCCGTCCGAGACGTTGGGCTCGACCCGGGACAGGTCCTCCGCTCCTACCCCCACCAGCTGAGCGGCGGCCAGCTCCAGCGTCTCCTCCTGGCTCGAGCCCTCGTCCTCCAGTCGACGTACCTCGTCGCCGACGAGGTCATCAGCATGCTCGACGCCTGCACCCGGATCGACGTCCTCAACCTCCTCGGCGACCTTCGGACGCGCGGGCTCGGGGTCCTCTTCATCACCCACGACCTCGCCCTCGGCCACTACATCAGCGACCGGGCCCTCATCGTCCGCCGGGGCCGGATCGTCGAGATGGGTCCGACGGAACGGGTCTTCGCCGACCCCCGCCATCCCTACACGCAGCAGCTCCTCATCGCCGTGCCGCAACTCCACCGCAGCTGGGACGAGGTCGCCGCCTCGATCTCCGAGCGCTGGTCCAGGTCGGGGCCCGGCACGTGCCCATACCACGAACGCTACCCGGAAGCGAGGGGGGTGCCGGAGGCCGAGCTGCCGTCGCTCGTCGAGATCGAGCCGGGCCACTTCGTCGGCTGCACGGAGGCCGACGGGGCCGAGGGGGATCGGGTCGCTGCCTGAGCCCGGCGCTGGCCGCCGGCCGGCAGGGAACGGCGCTCGTTCTCCTGGCCCCGCGCCGCCGCGGCCGGGCGGCGAGGGAGCGACCCCGACTCAGCCGACGGCCTCGGCGGCCCCAAGGGTGTAGCCGCCGTCGACGTCGATCACCGCCCCCGTCACGAACCGCCCGCCGTCCCCGGCGAGCCAGGCGATCGCCTCGGCGACGTCCCGGCCGTGGCCGACGACGGAGAGGGCCTGGCGCCCGAAGACCGTTCCCGTTTCGAAGAGGGCCCGCTCCTCGGCCTCGGTTCTGCCGCGGAGCTCGGAGGGGATGATCCCCGGCCGGACGACGTTGACCCGAATTCCATCCCGACCCAGGTCGAGGGCGAGGGCCCGACTCATCGCCTCGACGGCGCCCTTCGTCGCAACGTAGCCGAAGCGTCCCCGCGGGGGTCGACTGACGACCGTGGAGCCGAGGTTGATGACCATCCCCCGGCTCGCTCGGAGGGCAGGCAGGGCCGCCCGGATGCAGCGGACGATGCTCTGGACGTTCGTCCGAAACATCGTCTCGAAGGCCTCGTCGGAGAGGACGTCGATCGGTCCCTGGGTCTCGCCGCCGGCGTTGTTGACGAGGACATCGATCCCACCGAGGGCCTCGACGGCCGTCGCCACCATGGCCTGCACGTCGGCCTCGATGGTGACGTCGGCCCGACAGGGGACGAACCGACCAGGCCCGGACCCGAGCTCGGCGGCGAGGTCGGCCAGCCGCTCCTTGCGGCGAGCGGCACCGAGGACATGGGCCCCGCGCTCGACGAGGAGACGAACGGTGTGGGCCCCGAGCCCGCTCGAAGCCCCGGTCACGATGATCCGACGACCCGTCAGCGCCATCATCGACCTCCCTTCGTGGACTCCCTCTCTCATCCGCTCGCCCAGCCGCTGTCCGTCGAGTCGTGTCCCGCGGCCCGCCGTGCCGGCGGGTCCGCCGGGCTCCCTCCTCAGGCTCGCCCCGCGGCGACCTCCTCGGCCCGGCTTCTACCGGCGAGGAGGATGAGGTGCTCGTGGAGCTCGAACCAGACGCCGTGGTAGCTGTCGACCCTCGGCGAGGCAACATAGCGGTGGTCTCCCGCCTGGGCAGCAGCATTCGCCCGGTCGAGGCGAAGGACGTATCGCCGGAGGGAGGGGACGCGATCGGCGAGGCCGGCCAGCCAGGCGACGGCCTCGGCGTGGAGCTCGGCGAGGCGGGCCAGGACGGCGGCATCGTAGTCGGGGTCCGAATGGTCGTTCAGGACCTGCTCGCCGTCGACCTCGCGGACCTGCCAGGCGGTGACGGTCTCCTTCATCCGGCGGTCGAGGCCGACGAAGGCATCGAGGGCGGCGACGGAGGCCTCCCGCCCGAGCCCCTCGCGCTCGCCAGCGATCTGGACCTGGGCGACGGCCTTCCCATCGGCCGTCAGGCGGAAGGAGCCAGCGGCGATCTCGACGAGGCCATCGGCGACGAGCCGGTCGAGGAGGGCGGCAACGGCCTCGCGTGGCACCGCCAGGGCCTCGGCGAGTCCTTCGGGGCCGGCGAAACCCTTGATGAGGAGGGCGAGGAGGACCTCCTCTCGGGTCGGCTCGGGCGCTGACTCCCCTGAGCCGCCCTCGGGACGGCCGGCCGGAGCCGTTCCCTCGACGACCGCCGTGGCTCCCGCCACGGCCCGCCCTTCTGTTCCGTTCGCGCCGTTCACGGGGAGGGGGGCGGCCGCTTCCGGTGGCGCCGCCGCCGCGGTGGCGAGGTCGATTCCGAGCTCCTGGGCCCAGGCGAGGAGGATGCCCGCCTCGGGGACGACCTCGCTCTCGCCGGCCACCGCACCGGCGAAGATGTCGCCCGTCGTGCCGTCGATGGTGATGAGGTCGCCCTCTTGGAAGACCCGGCCGCCGATCGTCACGCTCCCCTCGGCGACGAGGACGTCGGTTGCCCCGACGACGGCCGGGATCCCCCAGCCCCGGGCGACGACGGCGGCGTGACTGGCCAGGCCGCCGCTCGCGGTGAGGATGCCGACAGCTCGGGCCATGCCGTGGACGTCGTCGGGCGACGTCTCGGGCCGGACGAGGATGACCGGCCGGCCGGCGTCGGCGGCGGCGATCGCCGCCTCTGGCGAGGTCGCGATCTGGCCGGCCGCCACGCCGGGTGAGGCGCCGAGGCCCCGGGCGATCGGGGGACCGGCGTCGCCCCGCTCGACCGTCCGCCGGGGCGGGTTGAGGAGGAGCTGGGCGACCCGCTCGACCGCCTCCCGACGGCTCAAGGGGAAGTCAGGGTCGTTCGCCATCTCGACGGCGATCCGCAAGGCGGCCTGGGGGCTCCGCTTCCCGACCCGGCACTGGAGGAGCCAGAGCCGCCCCTCCTCGATGGTGAACTCGATGTCGCAGAGGTCGCGGTAGTGACGCTCGAGGCGCTCGGCGTAGGCCCGCAGCTCGGCCGCCACCGCCGGCAGGCGCTCCTCAAGGACGGCGATCGGTTCCGTTCGGTGGGTGCCGGCGACGACGTCCTCGCCCTGAGCGTCGAACATGACGTCGCCGTAGAGGACCCGCTCCCCCGTCGCCGGGTTCCGGGTGAAGAGGACGCCCGTGCCCGAGGTCGGACCCCGGTTCCCAAACACCATCGCCTGGACGGTGACCGCGGTGCAGAGGTCGTCGGGGATCCCTTCCCGACGGCGATACGTCCGGGCCCGCTCGCTGTTCCAGGAGCGGAAGACCGCCTCGATGGCGCCTCGGAGCTGGAGCCAGGGATCGTCGGGGACGACCCCGACGCCGACGATGTCCCGGTACATCGCCTCGAAGCGGGCCCGGCACTTGCCGGCAAACTCCGGATCGCCGGTCCGCGCCGCCAGCCCGGCGGTCGTCGCCTCGTTCAGGCCGAGGTTGAGGATCGTGTCCATCATCCCTGGCATCGAGACCGGTGCTCCCGAGCGGACCGAGACGAGGAGAGGGTCGGAGGGGTCGCCGAAGCGGTGGCCGACGCGCGCCTCCATGCGGGCCAGGTGCTCCCGAATCTCGACCTCGAGTCCCTCGGGCCAGCCCTGTTCGAGGTAGGCCCGGCAGGCCTCGGTCGTGATGGTGAAAGCCGGCGGGACGGGGAGCCCGAGCTCGACGGCCATGATCGCCAGGTTCGCCGCCTTGCCGCCGAGGAGTCGTCGTCGGGCCTCGGGGTCGAGGTCGAGGGGTTCGTCGCAGTCGTAGACGTAGCGCACGCGTTCGGTCTCCTCCACGGTGTCGTCGACGTCGGCTCGAGCTAGGGCTGGACGACGATCTTCAGGGCTCCGCTCGAGGGGTCGTTGAAGGTCGCCAGGGCGGCGGCGTAGTCGCTCAGCGGGAAGCGGTGGGTGATGAGCTCTCGGACCCGAATCCGCCCCTCTTCGACGAAGGGGAGGACTCGCAGCATCTCGCCGGCCGAAGCTCGCGAGCCGACGAGGTCGAGCTCGTCGAGGACGAGGGCCTGGAGGTCGAGCTCGACCGACCGGGTCGGGATGCCGACGACGGCGCATCGTCCGCCGCGACGGAGCATCCGAAGACCCCAGGCGATCGTCTCCGGGACCCCGGCGCACTCGAGGACGACGTCGGCACACCGGCCGTCGGTCATCGCCCGGACGGCTGCCACGGGGTCGCCGGCCGTCGTGTCGACGGTCTCGAAGCCGAGGGCGGCCGCCTTCGCCAGGCGCCGACCCCGGCCGACGACGATGACCCGGGCGGCCCCCCGGACCAGAGCCGCGTCACCGGCGAGGAGGCCGATCGGGCCGGCACCGGTGACGGCGACCACGTCGCCCGGGACGATCCCGCCCCGGTTCGCGACATGGAGGGCGATGGAGGCCGGGTCGATGATGGCTCCCTCGTCGAAGGAGAGGCGGTCCGGGAGCCGGAAGATCGTCTTGACGCCCTGGACGACGTACTCGGCGTCGGCGCCTTGGGTGTTGTGGCCGTACTGCTTGTGGAGACCCGGGCGGCCGTAGTTCTCGCAGAGGTTGTAGCGGCCCTCGACGCACTTCTGGCAGACACCGCAGGCGTCATGGGAGGTCCCGGCGACCCGATCGCCGACCTGCCAGCCGTAGCGTTCCGCTCCCGGACCAAGGGCGACGATCTCGCCGGCCCACTCGTGACCTGGGATGAACGGGAAGGCGGGCGGCCAGAAGCCGGGGTAGTCGCCCCGGATGAGATGGGCGTCGGTGCCACAGATCGAGACGGCCCGGACGCGAGCGAGGACTTCGTTCGGTCCCGGCTCGGGGACGGGGACGGTCTCGATCGTGAAGCGACCGGGTTCGTGGACGACGAGGGCGCGCATCATGGTCACGGAGGACTCCTTCAGGTGGCCGTTGGCATCGATCCGGACGGTCTGGGGGGACAGTGGCGGGATCAGACGACCGCCACCGGGTCGATCATCGAGCCCGTGGCGCCCCGGATCTTCAGCGGCAGGGCGACGAAGCAGAACTCGTAGATCCGGGCCCGGGCGAGGGCCTCGAGATCGAGGCTCTCCATGAGGTAGACCCCGTTCTCGATGAGGAGGAGGGTGTGGACCGGTTGGGGGTTCCCGTCGGGGCCGAGATCCGGGGCCGGTTGGACCTCGTAGGTCTCGGTATCCGTCCCCGTGGCGACGACCCCTCGCTCGAGGAGCCAGCGGGCGGCGCTCAGGTCGGGTCCGGGCGTCTTGTGGGCCGCCATCTGCTCGGCGTCGGGCCAGAGACCCATGTAGCCGGTTCGGATGAGGACGACGTCCCAGGGCTCGACCCGCACCCCCTCGGCGGCGGCGATCGCCTCGAGCTCGGCGGCGTCGATCGGCTCCCCCTTTGGCAGGCAGCGGACTCCACGGTGGCCGGCGGCATCGAGGAGGACCCCCCGGGTGAAGATCGGCGGCAGGGTCGAGGCGTCGAGGTAGGTGGGACCGAAGTCGGTGAGGTGCTCGTCGGCCCGACCGCCGCCGTACCAGTGCATGTCGTGGCCGACGGTCATGTGGGCGAGGGCGTCGATGTGGGCCCCCGAGTGGGAGGTCGCCATGAGGTATTCGGCCATGTAGCCGAGGCCAACATCGTTGACCGGTCCCCACGGCTGGGAGCCGCTGACCCGGATACCCCGCGGCGTCCGGTAGTTCAGGACCTGGAACGGGGGATGGCCGGGGAAGAGCGGCATGCCAGGGAAGCGGACGGCGGCGAGGGAGATGAGGCGGCCCTCGCGAATGAGGCGGGCCGCCCGGGCGACCTGTTCGGCCGGCAGCCGGCCCAGGGGTCCGATGTCGAGGTTCGTGGCCATCGTCGAGTGTCCTCCGTGCCTCGGGCCTGCCTCAGTGCCGCTCCTGGAGGGCGCGCCAGACCCGCTCGGGGTCGAGGGGCAGGTCTCGAATGACGACGCCGCACGCGTCACGGACGGCTCCCGCCACGGCCGAAGCGGCGCCGAGGATGGCGCCCTCGCTCATTCCCTTCGCTCCGTAGGGACCCGGGCCGTCGCCGTGTTCGACGAAGTCCGACTCGAGCCGGAGCGGGAGGTCCATGCTCGTCGGGATCCGATAGTCGATGGCGCCGAGGTTCCGGATCCGGCCCCGCTCGTCGAAGATGTACTTCTCCATGAGGGTGTGGCCGAGACCCTGGATCGCCGCGCCCTCATCCTGCATCTTGACCTGGAGCGGGTTGATCGCCCGGCCGACGTCGGAGACCGTGACGTACCGGAGGAGGGTGATGTCGCCCGTTTCCTCGTCGACGGTCGCCTCGCAGGTCGTGCAGTTGAACTCGTAGAAGTAGGCAGAACCGCCGAGGGGGTGGCCCGGCTCGTCGAGCTTCCGGCCCTCCCCCGTCCCGATGAGCTCGCCGCCGAGGCGGCCGAGCCCGGCCTTGAGGACCTCGAGGGGCGTCAGATCCCGGTCGGGGAGGCGGACGACACCCTCGGCGACGACGATCTCGCTCTCGGGGACCCCCGAGAGTCGAGCGGCCATGGTCCGGAGCTGGGCCTGGATGCTCCGGCAGGCTTCGAGGACGGCGTTGCCCATGAGGGCCGTCGAGCGGCTCGCCGAGGTCTGCTGGTCGTAGGGGACGACGGCGGTGTCGCCCATGACGACGCTCACCCAGTCGATGGGGACCCCGAGCTCGTGGGCAGCGATCTGGGCGAAGACGGTCCGGGCGCCCTGGCCCATGTCGGAGGTGCCCGAGAAGACGATGACGCTCCCGTCGGCGAGGAAGCGGACGGTGGCGTAGGAGAGGCCCGTCGTCGGACCCGACTTGATCCCGAAGGAAACGCCCCGGCCGTGGCCGGGCGGCTTCGGCGACCACCAGCCGATCCGCTCGGCCGCGAGGCGGACGGCGGCGGCCCAGTCGCCATCGGCCGGCGTGTCGTAGGGGATGAAGGCCTCCCCCTTCCGGGCCAGGTTCCGGAGCCGCAGCTCGAGGGGGTCCAGGCCCAGCCGGGCGGCAGCCTCGGTGAGGTTCGACTCGACGGCCCAGTTCACCTGCGGGTTGCCGAAGCCCCGGAAGGCCGTCGAGGGGACGGTATGGCTGAGGATGCTCCGGGCGACGATCCGGGCGTTCGGCAGGCGGTAGGGCCCGCAGGCGATGTAGCTCCCCTTGCCGACGACCCGGTCGGCGATGTCGGCGTAGGCGCCGATGAGGTAGTTCGCCTCGACGTCCTGGAAGACGAGCGTCCCGTCGCTCCGGAGGCCGGTCCGGACGCGGACCTCGGCGGCGGCCCGGCGGACGGCCTGGAAGGTCTCCTCGAGGGAGAGGACGAGGCGGACGGGCCGCTCGACGGCCCGGGCCATGAAGGCGACGAGGGGCTCGTACTTGGCGTGCTGTTTGCCGCCGAAGCCACCACCCGGGTCGGGGGCGATGATCCGAACCCGCGAGAGGGGCAAGCGGAGGAGCTTGGCGAGGGTGCGCTGGAGCCAGAAGGGGTGCTGGATCGAGCTCCAGACGACGATCCCGTCTCCCTCGGGGGCGGCGATGAAGGCGTGGGGCTCGATGGCGAAGTGGGTGACCATCGGGAAGCGATAGGTCTCGTCGACGACGAGGTCCGCCGTCGCGGCGTCGACGTCGCCCCAGCCGACCCGATGCTCGCGGAGGATGTTCGTCTCGGCGAAGGGGTCGCCGGGCCGGGTCGCCGGGTCCCGGACGAGAGGCGCCGCCGGATCGAGGGCCGCGGCGACGGTGAAGACGGCCGGCAGCTCCTCGTACTCGACCCGGACGAGCTTCGCCGCCGCCTCCGCGGCTTCCTTCGTCTCGGCGGCGACGGCGGCGACGGGCTCGCCGTGGTACTTCGTCTCGCCGACGGCGATGACCGGCCGGTCCTCGAACTGCGGTCCGAAGCGGGGGACGGGTTGGGGGAGGTCCGCAGCGGTGACGACGAGGTGGACCCCAGGGAGGGCGAGGGCGGCGCTCGGATCGATGGCGAGGATCTTCGCCCGGGCAACGGGGAGGGTGACGAGCTTGGCATGGAGCTCGCCGGGGAGGTGGATGTCGGCGACGTACTGCTGGCGACCCGTCACCCGCGCGTCACCGCCGACGCGCCAGACGGGCTCGCCGATGACGCCCCGCCGGGCCGGAGCAGCGGTGACGGCGCTCATGTCCGCCCTCCCTCGGCCGTCGCTGCGACGGCCTCGATGATCTGCTCGTAGCAACCGCAGCGGCAGAGGTTGCCGGCCAGTCCCTCGGCGATCTCCTCGATCGTCGGGTCCGGGATCCGCCGGAGGAGGTCGTCCGCTGCCATGAGCTGCCCAGGCGTGCAGAACCCGCACTGGACGGCGCCGTAGCGGAGGAAGTTCTCCTGGAGTGGGTTGAGGGATCCCGGCGGGGCGAGCCCTTCGACGGTCGTCACCTCACCGCCGTCGGCCTCGACGGCAAGAACGAGGCAGGAGTCGACGATCCGGCCGTTCAGGCGGACCGTGCAGGCCCCGCACTCCCCGACGAGGCAGCACTCCTTGGTTCCGGTGAGGCGGAGCTCGTCGCGGAGGAAGTCGAGGAGGGTCTGCCATGGCGCCACCGCCGCCGTCCGGCGGCGTCCGTTCACGGTCAGCTCGATCGTCGTGGGCGCGAGGTGGGAGGCGGCGGGACTCGTCATCGGGCTTCCTCCTTGGCGAGGCGCTCGGCCGCGGCGCGGACGGCCCGCCGGCCGAGGACGCGGAGCATCGCCAACCGGTACTCGGGGCTCGCCCGCATCGAGCGTGGCGAGGGGCTGGCGGCGGCGAAGAGGCGGTCGAGGGCGGCCGTCGTCGCTTCCTCCGGGGCGTTCGGATCGAGGAGGACGCCGTCCTCGTCGGCGACGAGGACGGGCCGGGGACCGACGCTCCCGTAGGCGATCCGGAGGCGGCCGCCCGACTCGGCGAGGCAGGCGAGGGTGACCGAGGCGAGGTCGTGGCCGCGGCGGCGGGTCCGCCGGAGGTGGATCGACCCGGTCGGCCCGGTCGGGAGGGGCAGCTCGACGGCGACGACGAGCTCCCCCGGCCGAAGGGTCGTGACGCCGGAGCGGACGAAGAAGTCGTCGATCGGGATCCGCCGCTCACCGTCCGGTCCAACGGCGACGACCTCGGCCCCGTAGACGAGGAGGGCGGGAGCGGTGTCGGCCGCCGGCGAGGCATTGCAGATGTTCCCGACGAGGGTCGCCCGGTTCCGGATCTGGACCGAGCCGACGACCGCCGCCGCTTCGGCGAGGGCCTGATAGCGGCCCCGGATCCGCCCGTCGGCGACGAGGTCAGTCATCGTCGTCCCGGCCGAGATCGAGAGCCAGCCGTCCCGTTCGGTGATCCGGGGGGCGAGCTCGGGGATCCCCTTGACGTCGACGACGAGCTGGGGCTGGAGGGTGCCGTCCCGGAGGCGGATGATGAGGTCCGTGCCGCCAGCCAGGATCCGGGCCGCCGGGCCGTGCTCGGCGAGGAGCTCGACCGCCCGCTCGAGGCTGGGAGGGCGCTCGTACCGGAAGGGCTGCATGCGAACCGCCTCCTCGCTCAGGCAACCCGGCTCTAGAGAACCCGGTCGACCTCGTCCATGAGGACCTGGGGGGTCGCTGCCCGGACGAAGTAGTAGGGTCGCTCGGTGAAGCGGGCGATGAACTCGGCCCGGCGCCGGCGCCGCTCGACGGTATCGACGATCGGCATCGGGAAGCCGGGGGCGAGGAGCTCGTTGAGGAGGAAGTAGTTCTGGAGGGAGTGGAAGGTCTGGAACTGGCGCTCGAAGGGGATCATCGCCGCCAGGCTGGGGTCGAAGTTGCCGTCGATGGCGGGGACGACGACGACATCGACGGGGGCGGGCTCGTCGAACTCCTCCCAGGTCGGCATCGATCCGAAGAACTTCTCGACTCCTCGTTCCGGGGCAGCCTTGTCGGCGCGTTCGGTACCCTCGGTCCGCTGCTTGATGAAGACCGTCTTCGAGCCCATCCGGACGACTCCCTCCTCGTCAGTGACCGTCGTCTCGGTCGAGACGAGGAGGCCGCCCCGGCGGCAGGCCTCGATCTGGGCCATCGACTTCCCGTGGTTCGATTCGCCGCCGAGGAACATGACCGTCTTGCCCCGATAGCGGACTGCGGAGGCGTGGAAGGGATGGTAGCCGGCCTCCTCCAGTCGGAGCGCCAGCATCGTCACGATGACCTTCTGGATCGGCCCGGCCGGCCAGGGGCCGCTGAAGACGAAGAGGCGGCCGTCGTAGAGGATCTCCTTCGGTCCATCCTGATACCAGACGATGTCCGGTTCGGGGACCGTGACCGCCGGTGAGATCCGAACGTCGGCCAGCCGGTAGTTCAGAAAGTTCAGGTCGTCGAGGACGTGGGCGCGAGGTTCGCCCCCGTAGACGTCGATCCGTAGTCGGGCCGGCCCCGCCGACATCTCCTCGGACAGTCGTAGCTCGCTCATGCGGTCCTTTCGCTGTGTGGTCTCGGGCCCATTGGGACGGGCTCCGTCTCGTTCCGGAGGCGGGTGGCGGGATCCCGGCCGAACCGGCCAGGTTCCTACCACCCCGCCTCGTTGGGTCAGGTCATCGGTCGTCGAGATGTGACCTGTCCGCTCGGACCGGCCTCCATCCTCGAAGCCGACGCCGCGGACTCAATCCTTGAAGCCGACGCCGCCGAGGGGTGCGGCGGTGGCGAGGATCTCGACGACGCCCTTCGTGCCGTCGATCCGGATCCGGTCGCCGCTCTTGATCTGGGAGGTCGCAACGGTCGTCCCGACGACGGCCGGAATGCCGAACTCCCGAGACAGGACGGCGGGGTGCGAGACCGTGCCGCCGGCGTCCGTCACGAGGCCGACGATCTTCGTGAAGAGGACGACCCAGGCCGGGTTCGTCATCTGGCAGACGAGGATGTCGCCAGCTCGCACCTCGTCGAACTGCTCTTCTTTGAGGACGACCCGGGCGACGCCCTCGACGACGCCGGGCGAGGCCCCGATCCCGGCGATCTGGCCGGCCACCGCTGCCTGCTTCCGGTAGAACTTGTCCGGGAAGCCCCAGAGGTTGAGGTAGGGGAAGGCAAGCTGGCTCTTCGTCGCCGTGCCGATCCAGTCCCGCGGTCGGTAGGAGTAGGCCTTCTCCCGCTCGGCCTTCCGCTGAGCCACGATCGCCCGGCCGTCCATCGAGCTCGGGTCGGCCATGAAGACCCGGAGTTCGTTGTAGCGGAAGAAGACGACGTCGTTCGGGTCGTCGAGATGGCCCTGCTCGACGAGCTTCTTGCCGATGGCGATGAGGACGAGGCGGACGTGGGCGTTCGCGCCCTGGTCGATGTAGAAGTGGTGGTCGGGGGTGAGCGGCGCCATCCGGAGGTTGATCTCGTTCGCCGCCCGCATCTCCTCGAGTGCCTCGCCCTCGAGCCCCTCGAGAATCTCCTTCGATGCGGCCTCGATGTCGGCAGCCAGGGCGCCGACGGTCTTCGGGTAGTCGTAGTCGGTCTCGATGTAGCCCCGGACGAGCTCGATGACGGGCTCCATCTGCTCGTACACGGTCGGGAAGATGAACTCGTGACTCCAGACGGCGTGCCAGCCGAACTCCTTCTGGTACGGCTTCACCCGCTCGGCGATGAAGCGACGACCGCGCTCACTCGCCTCGAGGCCGGCGATGATCTCTTTTGCCGTCTCGGCCTTGAAGATGGCAGCGAGCTCGGGGTCGGCCTTCGCCTCCTCCTTCATCTTCCAGAGGGCTTCGATGGAGTCCCAGTTGCGGTCCTTGGCCGAGTTCTGGAGCCGCCCGAGGAGCGCCTCGTCGATCTTGCCGTGGGTCTTCTCCATGACCGCCCGGAGGTTGAGGGTCGCCGAGAGTTGGGCGAAGTTCAACATCCAGTGGATCTTCCAGTGGCGGTCGTGGATGTCGATGGCGTCCTCGAGGAGGACGGCGAGCTCCATGAGGGACATCTCGTCCTGACGGTCGAGCGCCTCCTCGAGGTAGGCGAAGTTCCGCTTCATTTCAGGGACGAGGCGCTCGTTCCACCACTTGACGAAGTTGAGGCCGTAGACCGGCAGGACGGCGTTCAGGTACGTGCCGATCTTGTTCGGGTACTCGGGATCGATCGGGACGCGGGCCCGCCAGACGGTGTTGTAGCGCTGGTCGGTGACGTCGAGGCCAGCTTCGGCGGGGATCGCCGCCGTGTAGAGGTAGCCGTTGACGTTCTTGTAGATCCAGTCGGTGGCGAAGGGGGTCCCGAACCGACGGAACATGTGATCGCAGGTCAGCCACCAGCCGCCGATGTCCTCGTACATTGGGCTGAGCGGATGGGGGCAGTGCAGATCGTCGTAGACCCAGAAGAGGCGCTTCTCGGCCTCCGACTTCCACTCGATCGGGAAGGACTCGTCACCCAAGAACTGGTCGAGGATCTCCTCGTCCATGAGGCCCACTGCTCTTTCCTCCTGCTGCCTCCCGTGCGTAGCGGCAATCTGCTCGGTGACGTCTCACCGCAGCCGCACTTCCAGGGGACCTTGCGCCATGCTTCTCTCGGCTCTCACCTCCATACTGACACTGACGCGATGGTTGCCTGACGGATCGGCCTCGGCGGCCTCAGGTGCGGGGGCGGTTCGCCGGAGATGACCCCCCGTGGTCGCTCGTCGACCGCGCTTGGGGTCGAGCGGGAGCCAGGCGGCACCTCGACATCGATCTCATCCTCCTCGCCGGACGTCGGATTGGTCGCCCGCACCATGCCGTCCGACGATCGAGCGGTGGCGGTCCGATGGGGCATAGCTTCGATAATCGATTACCGATAGGGTAGCCTCCGCCTTCGTTAGCGTCAAGGATCTCGGCCCGGTCGGCCACCGACCGATGGCCTCGTCTCGGAGTCCGGTCGGCCCATTGTGGGCGTCTGATCGATCATCGATGATACGATGGCGCTGGACCGCAAGGCCCACGGGTCGGGGCGGCGACGGCCGAACCGACGACGGCAGACCCTCGGATGAGGTGAGCGTATGGCGACGACGGCACTCGAGAGTCCCCTCCTGCGGATGACGCAGACGACACCGACCCAGTACTGGAACGACTCCTGCGCGGTCGCCGAACTGAGCTACGCGGTCGAGCGCGGGGCGACCGGCGCGACCTCGAACCCGAGCATCGTCCTCGAGGTCATGAAGAAGGAGCGCGACCACTGGGAGCCGCGGGTCCGGCAGCTCGCCGCCGAGAACCCGACCTGGACCGAGGTCGAGCTGACCTGGGCGATCGTCGAGGAGATGGCGGTGCGAGGCGCGGCGATCCTCGAGCCGGTCTTCGAGCGGATGGCCGCCCGGGCCGGACGGCTCTCCATCCAGACGAACCCAGCCAACTACCGCAACCCCGAGCGGATGGTCGAGCAGTCCCTCCGCTTCCACGCCCTCGCTCCGAACATCCAGGTCAAGTTCCCGGCCACCTCGGCCGGCCTCGTCGCCATCGAGGAGGCGACCGCCCGGGGGGTGAACATCAACGCCACGGTCAGCTTCACGCTGCCCCAGGCAATTGCCGCCGCCGAGGCCGTCGAGCGAGGATTGCGTCGGCGCGAGGAAGCCGGCGAGGACGTGACCCGGATGGCCCCGATCGTGACGATCATGATCGGCCGCCTCGACGACTGGATGAAGGTCCTCGTCGAGCGCGACGACCTCGCCGTCCACCCCGATGCCCCGAACTGGGCCGGGATCGCCGTCTTCAAGCGGGCCTACGAGATCTTCCAGGAGCGCGGCTACCGCTCCCGCCTCCTTGCCGCCGCCTACCGGCATCGCCTCCATTGGACCGAGCTCGTCGGCGGTGACGTGAGCATGACGATGCCCTACGCCTGGCAGGTCCGCTTCAACAAGAGCGGGATCGATCCTGTTCCTCGCATGGACGAGCCCGTCGATCCGGCCCTCGTCGCCGATCTCCTCGCCCGGATCCCCGACTTCCGTCGAGCCTACGAGCCCGACGGCATGACGCCGCCCGATTTCGACACCTTCGGAGCGACGGTCCGGACCCTGCGGACCTTCATCGCCTCCTACCACGACCTCCAGGCCGCCATCCGCGACCTCCTCTTGCCCAACCCAGACGTGCGCCCGGCCTAGCCCCACGTTCCTCCGGCCGGACGCTGCCTCGCCGTCAAGTATCGAAGGGAGAGCGCCATGTCGATCGATGCCCCGACCCCGCCAACGGAGGTCCTCCCGATCCTGTCCCACTGGATCGACGGCCGACCCGTCGAGGTTCCGCCCGAACAGACGGGACCCGTCTACAACCCGGCGACCGGCGAGGTCGTCGCCCGGGTGCCCCGGGGTGGGGCGGCCGAGGTGGAGCGGGCCGTTGCCGCCGCTCGGGCTGCCTTCCCGGCCTGGGCAGCGACCCCCCTCATCGCCCGGAGTGAGATCTTCTTCGCCTACCGAGAGCTCGTTTGGCGGCATCGGGAGGAGCTCGCCCGGCTCATCACCCGCGACCACGGCAAGACCTACCCCGACGCCCTCGCTGAGGTCCTCCGAGGCCTCGAGACGATCGAGTTCGCCTGCGGTCTGCCCGTCCATCTCGCGGGCCTGAACACGCCGAACGTCTCGACGAAGGTCGACGCCTACACCTTCCGCCAGCCCCTCGGGGTCGTCGCCGCCATCACGCCCTTCAACTTCCCGGCCATGGTCCCGATGTGGATCTACCCGATCGCCCTCGCCTGCGGCAACACCCTCGTCTGGAAGCCGTCCTCCCACACCCCCGGAGCGACCCAGCTCCAGGCCGAACTGTGGAAGGAGGCCGGTCTCCCCGATGGGGTCTTCAACGTCGTCTATGGGGGCCGTGAGGCGGTGACGGCGATCGTCGAGCACCCCGACGTCCGAGCGATCCAGTTCGTCGGTTCCACCGCCGTCGGCCGCTACGTCTACGAGACCGGGACCCGTCTCGGGAAGCGAGTCGGTGCCTTTACCTCGGCGAAGAACGCCATGCTCGTCCTCCCCGACGCCGACATGGAGCTGACGGCCGATGCCGCCGTCGCGTCGGGGTACGGGTCGGCCGGCGAGCGGTGCATGGCCCAGACCCTCGTCATCGCCGTCGGCGACGTCGCCGACCGCCTGCGGCCCCTCCTCCTCGAGCGGATCGGACGCCTGAAGATCGGCCCCGGCATGGAGCCCGGGGTCGACATGGGCCCGATCTACTCGGCCGAGCACCGGGCAGCGATCGTCGCCTGGATCGAGAAGGGGATTGCCGAGGGTGCCGAGCTCGTCGTTGACGGCCGCTCCTTCCGGCGCCCCGACTACCCGAACGGGTTCTACCTCGGGGTCACCCTCTTCGACCACGTCCGCCCGGAGATGTCGATCTACCAGGAGGAGATCTTCGGTCCCGTCCTCGGGATCGTCCGGACGAAGACGTACGAGGACGCGATGGAGCTCATCAACGGCCACAAGTACGCGAACGGGACGGCGATCTTCACGACCGACGGCGGTGCGGCCCGGCGCTTCCGGCTCGAGGTCGAGGTGCCGATGATCGGCGTCAACGTCCCGATCCCGGTTCCGGCCGGCTATCTCTCCTTCGGCGGCGCGAAGGCGTCGGCCTTCGGTGATCTCGCCATGCGGGGCGAAGACGGAATCCGCTTCTTCACCCAGCAGAAGATGGTCACCGAGCGCTGGCCGGAGCCGGGCCGTCGGCCGGCCCTCAGCCTCGTCTTCCCGGGCAATGCCTGACCGGGAAGGGACGCCGGGAGGCGCTCTCCTCGCCGCTTCCATGGGAGGTCGTCGATGATCACCCGCATCGCTCGCCCCGAGGCTGCCATCGTGCCCCTTCCGGGGCGGATCTGGCACGACTACCTCGGACCCCAGAACAGCCCGGCCCGGAACGTCTCGATCGGGGTCTCGATCTTCCCGCCCGGCTCTCGACCACCCGGCCACGTCCACCCGGCCGAGGAGGAAACGATCTACTGCGCCCGGGGTCGGGGACGGATCGTGACGCCGGACGGAACGGCCGAGCTCGAACCGGGGGTCGTCGTCCACGTCACCCCGGGAACCCACCACGCGACCGAGTCGGACGGGCCGGAGCCCCTCGAGCTCGTCTGCTTCTTCTCGCCGCCCGTGGCCGCCGGCTCATACGAGCGTCGAGCCGAGGGAGGCCAGGAGTCATGAGCGATCCTGCCCTCGTCCACGTCGCGGCCAGTCCTGCGTCGCCAGGAACGGTACCCCTCGACGAGGCCGAGCTGGCCCGCCTTCGGGAGGTTGCCCGGCGGATCCGGGTCGAAGTCGTCCGGGCCGTCTACCATGCCCAGGCTGGCCACCTTGGCGCCCCCCTCTCGGCTGCCGACATCCTCGCCGCCCTCTACTTCCGCATCCTCCGGATCCGCCCCGAGGAGCCCGCTTGGCCGGACCGCGATCGCTTCGTCCTCTCGAAGGGGCATGCGTCCATCGCCCTCTACGCCGCCATGGCCCTCCGCGGCTACTTCCCGGTCGAGGAGCTCCTCACCTTCGACGCCGCCCACTCGCGGCTCCAGGGCCACCCCGACATGACCCGGCTGCCCGGTCTCGACATGTCGACGGGGTCTCTCGGCATGGGGATCAGTGCCGCCCTCGGCATGGCCCTCGGGGCCCGACTGACGGGTCGGTCGATCCGGGCCTACGTCCTCCTCGGCGACGGCGAGTGCCAGGAGGGTCAGGTCTGGGAGGCGGCGATGGTTGCCGCTCGGTACCGGCTCGACAACCTCATCGCCGTCGTCGACCACAACAAGCTCCAGCAGTACGGCTGGCCCGGGGACGGCCCCGACGGCCGACTTCCGCCCCAGGAGCCCGGCGAGCTGGCCGCCAAGTGGGCCGCTTTCCGGTGGCGGGTCATCGAGGTCGACGGGCACGACCTCGCCGCCCTCGTTCCGACCCTCGAGTCCGCCGCTGTGGGCGACGGCCGACCGACGGTCGTCATCGCCCACACCGTCAAGGGCAAGGGCGTCTCCTTCATGGAGAACCACTACTACTGGCACACTCGGGCGATGAAGCCCGAGGAGTTCGCGGCCGCCATGGCCGAGCTCGGTGAGCCGGTTGCGGCCGAGGCGGGAGGTGGGCGATGACGCTGCCGATGGGGCGGGCGATGCGCGAGGTCTTCGGCGAGACCCTGGCGGCCATCGCCGACGAGGATCCCAGGGTCTTCGTCCTCGACGGCGACGTCGGGAGCTCGACCCGGGCCGACATCTTCGAGAAGGCGCACCCCGACCGGTATCTCCAGATGGGGATCGCGGAGCAGAACATGGTCGGTACGGCCGCCGGCCTGGCGACGATGGGCCTCGTTCCCTTTGTCACGACCTTCGTCGCCTTCGCCATCGTCCGACCCCTCGACCAGGTCCGGGTCCTCGTCGCCCAGCCCCGGCTGAACGTGAAGATCACCCCCGGCTACGCCGGCCTCTTCACCGGTCGGACGGGGATGAGCCACATCATCGTCGACGACCTCACCATCGTTCGGGCGATGCCGAACATGGTCGCCGTCGCCCCGGCCGACGACATCGAAGCCGCCGGAGCCCTCCGCTGGGCGGCCCGCTACGAGGGGCCCTGCTACGTCCGCCTCGTCCGGGACGCGACCCAGCGGCTCTTCGACGCGTCGTACGAGTTCGTCTTCGGGTCGGCCGTCGTCGTCCGAGAGGGTCGCGACGTCACCCTCATCAGCACCGGCGCTCAGACGCCGCGGGTCGTCGACGCCGCCGAGCTCCTCGCCGGGCGGGGCATCGAGGCCCACGTCCTTCACGTGCCGACGGTGAAGCCGATCGACGAGGCGGCGATCGTCGCCGCCGCTGAGCGGACGGGCGTCGTCGTCAGCGTCGAGGAGCACACGATCTACGGCGGCCTCGGCGGGGCCGTCGCCGAAGTCCTTTCCGAACGGCGACCGACTCGCCTCCATCGGATCGGTCTCCGTGACGTCTACCCCGAGTCCGGGCCGAACGAGGCGCTCCTCGAGATCTACGGGCTCTCCGCGGCCCGTGTCGCCGACGAGGTCGAGTCCTTCCTGCGGTCTGCCTGAGGCAGGGGTCCCGGCCCGACCGGGCCTGCCACCTCCGGGGACCCCGGGCTCGAAGCCTCCGGGGGTTCCAAGCCTCCCGCCGACCTCGAAGCCTCCCGGCGGGTTCCGAGCCTTCCGGTCGAACCGAAGGCAGTCGTCCAGGTCCTGCCCCGCCTGCGACCCTTTCGCCATGCGGTGAAGTCGAGCCCGGCGCCCAGCGCCGTCCACTCCTTCGGCCGTGACACTGGGCCGAGGCCAGCGGTCGCCGGTGGTGCGGGCGAGGGTGCCGCCGGCGCCTGTCCCGGCCTCCTCCCCGCACTCGGGCTGGCGTTGCAGCTCGCTCCGCCGCTCGACCCCCGCTCGGTCCCCCCTCACCCCCGCCCTCGCCCCTCCCCTCGGGGAGGTGTTGCATGGGATGCACGTGTCGGCGGCGTCTTCGGGCCCAGGAGGGGCTAGGTCGG